>ERZ1699260.408-NODE-408-length-16586-cov-3.682058_pt1 | contig 16586 bp, 15 predicted proteins | sample MGYA00581519_ERZ1699260 | MGnify/ENA primary metagenome ERZ1699260 (study PRJEB42319, sample SAMD00040324) | human oral metagenome | material: saliva | host: Homo sapiens | study: EMG produced TPA metagenomics assembly of PRJDB4115 data set (Metgenomic analysis of... | reverse complement strand
AGGTAACGGTCAAACTCGTTTGGTCTTCCTTGTTCCTGCGCGTGGTTTGATTGGATACTCAACTGAGTTCTTGTCAATGACACGTGGTTACGGAATCATGAACCACACCTTTGACCAATACTTGCCATTGATTCCAGGGGAAATCGGTGGTCGTCACCGTGGTGCCCTTGTTTCTATCGATACTGGTAAGGCAACAACCTACTCTATCATGTCTATCGAAGAACGTGGAACCATCTTTGTTAACCCAGGTACTGAGGTTTACGAAGGAATGATCATCGGTGAAAACTCTCGTGAAAATGACTTGACAGTTAACATCACTAAGGCTAAACAAATGACTAACGTTCGTTCAGCTACTAAGGACCAAACAGCGGTTATCAAGACTCCTCGTATCTTGACACTTGAAGAATCACTTGAGTTCTTGAACGACGATGAGTACATGGAAGTAACACCTGAATCAATCCGTCTACGTAAACAAATCTTGAATAAGGCAGAGCGCGAAAAAGCAAACAAAAAGAAAAAATCAGCTGAATAAGAGCTAGAAAGAGATAAAGATGGTCTATCTAATCATAGGGATTTTATTACTCTTACTCTATATCTTTGCGACCCCTCAAAGTATTAAGGGAACAGTCAACGTTGTTATTCTGGTTTTCGGATTGGTTGCTCTCTTGATTTTATTGATGCTGTCGGCTCTACAGATCTTCCAACTTCCAGCAGAAATCTATATAACATTGGGAATGCTGGCTCTTACTTACTTTAGTTTGAGAGATATTTCCTTAATATCGGTTAAAAAGAGATAGGATTTACCCTCATTCCTCTACACCATTAGAGTCAAAATGTAAAATGATTGAAGCAAAATCAGATTCATGCGGGTTTTGCTTTTTGTTTTCACGACATAACTGGGTAAGAGGCGATTTCATTTATTTTTCATATCTTTTGAATAGAAGTACGTTTTTTGATACAATGAAAGAAAACGATTACAAGATTGGAGTTTGATATGAACCGACATTTATTTAAGGAAAAGCAACGTTTTTCTTTAAGAAAATATGCAATAGGAACTTGTTCTGTTTTATTAGGAACGAGTTTGTTTTTTGCGACCTCACCGATTGAAATCGTAGGAGCTCAGGAGAGACAGCCACAATTAGTTTCTCATTATGTTGAGGATAAAGATTTACCTGAAGCAATAAAGGAAGAATTGCGGTGGTTTGAAGATAATACAATCGAGCTAGAAGAGGGTAAGGACTATTACTTCGTTTATCGTAAATCAGCTGCAAGCTTACCCAATACGGGACTCTTTTCTAATCCTTTAGTGCCAGTACTAGGAATGGGAATTCTTTTGGTTTCGTTAACGTTAATCAAGAAGAAAAAAGGTAGAAGTCTTTTTCTAGTGACAGTTTTGGCAGTTGGGGGAACAGCAGTCTCAGTCTCTGCCCTAGAAAACTTAGTAGAGCTTCGTCCAGCCCTCGTTAAAACGGTAGAAGGGGAGTTTTTGCCAAGACCTGAAAAGATTGAAGGTTATGAATTTACGGGTTACTATTTTGTAAGATGCAATGAAGAGATATCTCAAAGCCTAGTCACACCTTCAAAAACGACTCAGGAAAGTCTGCTTGAACAAACTTTAATTCCAAGTCATCCAGGTATAATTGAAACTCCAGCAACTCCAAGCCGACCATCTTCTGAAGAGTCTACATCAATCCCTCCTCAGGGTCAACCAAGTCTAGTAGAGGTGAAACCGGAATTGGAAATTAGCAAGGAATCCATTCCTTTTGATACCATTCGTCAGGAAGATCCAAACTTACCGAAGGGACAAACGCAAGTTATCCAAGCAGGAGTCGCAGGAGAACGTACCATCTTAACAGAGGTTACAAGGGGTAATGGTAAGGAGAGTCGTGAAGTTCGCTCAAATACTGTGACTCAAGAACCAGTTTCAGAAATTATTGCAGTCGGTACTAAGGTAGAATCCACATCAATTCCTCTAGAAGGTTCTCCAATCTTGGTGGAAGTGAAACCAGAGCTAGAAACAAGCACAGAATCAGTTCCTTTTGATCGACTCTATCAAGAAGATCCAGATTTTCCTAAGGGTCAAACTCGAGTTATCCAGGCAGGAGTAGTAGGAGAACGTACCATCTTAACAGAAGTTACAAGGGTTGATGGTAAGGAGAGTCGCCAAGTCAAATCAAATACTGTGACTCAAGAACCAGTTTCAGAAATTATCGCAGTTGGTAGCAAGGTGGAAGCGACAGCTATTCCGCAAGAAGGTAGTCCAAGTTTAGTAGAAGTGAAACCAGAATTGGAAGTAACAACAGAGGTGGTTCCGTATAAGACCATTCGTCAAGAAGATCCGAATATGGCAGAAGACCAAGTTAAACTAATTCAAGCAGGTGTCAACGGGGAACGTACCATCCTAACCGAAGTTAGCACGCTTAATGGTCAGGAAAAACGTAAGATTATTTCGAATACTTTAACGACAGAAGCCATTCCGGAAATCATTGCTATCGGGACAAAAAAAGAGCTTCTCCCCCTCCCCCAACCAAAAATTGAAACCCAAACGGTTCCTTATAAAATTATCTACCAAGCAGATGAAACTCTAGCAGTTGGGACTCGAAAAACAGAAGTTTCTGGCGTTAATGGAAAGCTAGAAAAGACTACAAACTATACGAGAGATAAGGTCAGCGGTGCAATCAAAGAGTCTAGTACTACAAAAACCTTGGTTGAGAAGGTAGATGAAATTATTCTTGTAGGAACAAAACCAAGTATCGAAACGAAGGTTATTGCAAATAAGACGGTTTTTGAAGCAGACTCTACACTACCTTACCAGACGCAAAAAGTGTCTGTTCCAGGGAAGGAAGGTAGTGAGAAAACGATGACTAGTTACAAAGTTGACAGTCAGTCAGGTCTTGTAACTGAAAAAGATAAACAGAAACAAACCACGGCCCCAATTGATAAGATTATTAAAGTTGGGAATGTCGAAAAGATTGTGACTCCAATTCCGATCAAGGAAGAACGTCGAAAGGATCCATCACTTGACAAGGATACTGAAAAAATTGAGAGCCCAGGTCAAGCAGGAGAGTCGACGGCTACTCGAGTTTATGAAGTGAACACTCACACTGGGGCATTACTGTCGTATAAAGAAACTATTGCTGAGACGAAAGCTATGAAACCGAAGGTAATCTTGGTAGGAACCAAAGAAAATAAACCACATCTCCTCCCAGATAACAAGGATCTAGAAAATGCGATTGATACAAATCGAGTAAGCCGAGATATGAAAGGGATAGATTTATTTACTAACACATACTTAGTGAATGCTCTGAAACCAAGCATCCTTGGGCGTGACGTGATTAGTAAGAAGATTGAACTCAAAAAGACAAATCCAGCTATCACTGATGAAGAAGTCAAAGAAGTCCTGCGCAAAGAATACCTTGAAAGATTATCGATTAAAGATACTTTTGAACAAACAAAGAATAACTTAGATTCAGATCTGAAAAAGATTGCTTCTCATACCCTTAGCATACTAGGAAATACTCCAGATTCTAGGGCAAAAGTCCAAAGTGAACTAGAAGCAAATAAAGAAAAAATTCTTTTAGGTCTAACTTATATCAATCGTTTTTACAATATTGATTTTGGTAAGACCAATATTCGCGATATTCTAGCCTTTAATCCAAGCTCTTTTGGTAAAAAAGTTACTTCCTTAGATTGGTTGAAGCATCTAGGTTCCATGAACTATAGTGAGATGAAGTTGGTCAATAGTCCTAATACCTATGAAAAGTATTTTGAGAAGATTACTGACAAAGGAACATTGAAAGACTTCCTTGACTACAACCGGACTACCTTTACAGATATGGATGGTGATACTTGGTTGAAGGATGCTACAAAGGCCATTGTTATAGAGAAAAAATCAAAAGAGAAGCCTGACGAAAACGTTGCTCTATATACAAAATTGACCTCTGATCCTGTCAAGTATGGGGCTGAGCCACAACAAGTTGCACATCATAAACAGTATAATATGGCAACTCTTTTAGGTCTGGTCAATATAAAAGAACCAAGCATTTATGCTATTACAAATATGGCAACTGTTTCTTATGGAAATATCGGAACCTACATTGATTCTTCACTTGCAAAAAGTAACCCTGCCCAATACAAGGCTGATTTAGAAAAGGCGAGGGCTCTGGTTGAGTTAACAGCGGATCGTCAGGCAGCTTACGTTGATTCCCTGTACAGAATTACTAAAAAAGAGAACCAAACAAAACTGATAACCAACCGTTTGATTGTGGATACTATGAAAAAGTATACTAACAAGCAAAATGCAGGTATCAAGGAAACTTGGTCTAAGGAGTTTGGTCCAGAGGCTGATAAAGGAGTCAAGGACTTTATGTCTCCGTTAGGTATGTATTCTCCGTCTCAAACTGTTGGAGCTGAAGCCAATGGTTCTGGTGTGCGTTACTTTATTGATAGAGTTTTAGATGATCGTGGTTCAGCAACCTACTCTCATGAAATGACTCACTTGTTGGATCGTACAGTACTCTTTAACAACCATGGACGACGAGATGGTACGGGAGCAGAGTTCTATGCTCGTGGAATCTTTGAAAATTCTTATACACCTGAAACTGATACCTACTTTAACTTGAATTTTGTCTTTGATGAAAGTAAGAAAGATAGTTTCTACAATAAGAAACCGGACCGCTTTAAATCTGCTGCAGATTTGAAAGAATACATGCATGGTAGTTTTGATGTACTTTATAGTTTAGATTATTTGGAAGCTGAGGCTAGTCGAGGATTGTCAGCAGCTGAAAAAGCAATCTACTTCAAACAGCTCTTGCCAAGTCCAACTTCAGGTTCTAGAACTCCAGTTTCTTACGACAATCCATCTGCCCAACCGACTCATCAGAGTGAGGAAATTAAGGCTTTGACGGAGGTAGACGCAAGTAAGTTGACGGACATCAATAGTTTGATTGATAATCATATCGTGGTAAATCGCTATATTATTAAAGGGCTAACAGCAACTGGGAAAGTAGATGCAAATGGCTATTACACGGTCGATATGTTTGATACGATTTATGGTGTTAATCAAAATGATAAAGGAATGAGTGGTGATATTAGCTTTAGAAAACAAGCCTTTGAGTTAATGGCAGGACTTGGTTACTACGAAGGTTTCGTCCCTTATGTGTCGAATCAATACAAGAAAGATGCTGAGAAAGCCAATCGTCCATTGTCGGACAAATATATCTTTGATAAGATTTTAGCTGGAAAAAGCTATGCTCAATTTAAGAAAGAACAAGTCAATGAACGAATCAATAACCTGAACAAGTTAAAACCGATAACGATTGACTACAAAGGCAAGAAGGAAGTGATTGCTAGCCCAGAAAGAATGAAGCAGTTAATGGCAGAAGCGGTAAAAGAAGAACTTGCTGAGATTAAAGCTGGTAACACAAGTGCGAAACAATATCGCTTTATTGAAACTCCGGTACAGAAGTTGAAAAAAGCCATTTACAAAGCTTATCTTAAGGAATCAAATGAATTTAAAGAATCGATCTATAAATCTTGATAGCTGAGATAAATTTCAACCGGATCAGAATCATTTTTCTAAGTAGTTTTGAGTACTTAATAAGACAAGAAAAACACCTTTCGGACTGCAAGTCTCTACAGTCCGAAAGGTGTTTTTTATCTGTACAATTATCTCTTTTTGTTTTTTGAATATCGCTGGTAGAAGTCGACTTTTATCTGGATAAAATGTTCTAATTCACGAAAGAGTTGTAATAGGGTTGCCCGTGTCTCAAACTCTTCTCTAGTTTTAGGGAGAGATCGATTGCGAAATACCTCTAGGTAGCTCTCAATATCATTCAATAAGTCGTAGGCTGGATTGGTTTGACTCAGTTGGCTAGCTGTTTTTGAAAAGAGCTGAGCGACAATCAAACTCTCACTAGCGGCTAATTGGCATGTGTTAATCTGTTGAGCCATATTTCTTAAGATACGCGTTTGTCTTTGCCGCATCTCGAAGTAGTGGATATGATAATCTGTCTGGTGAAAGAGATGGTCAGAGTGATCGAGGTAAACTAACTTAAGAGCATCCTCAAGTAGTTGATCAAGTTCATTTACAAGTTGAGCCTGATTACGGCCATCTCCTCTTTTCAGATAGTAAGAAAGCCGTAGAAGAACATCTCTGAGTTTTTCTTCAACAAGAGTATGATAATGTTGAATTTCTTTTTCACGTGAAGGCATGTAGAGATTGACCAGAAGTGCAAAGCCAGTACCGATTAGGAAGAGTAAGAGCTCATTCAGTAAAAGTGCTGGTGCTGTTGATTGTTGGATTAAGAGATGGCTAACCAGAACGCTACTAGGAGTGATTCCAATTTCCCAACCCAGTTTATAGGCAAGGGGAACATAGAATGCTAAGTAGAGTCCAAAGCTCCAGATATGATAACCAGTTAGTTGAAAGGCAATAACACCAACTAAGAGAGCTAGAAGAGTTGAAAAAAGACGATTGCGGGCTAGCTTGATCGTGCTTCTTCGTGTATCAGAGAGACTCAAGATAGCAATGATACCAGCTGATACAGCTGATGACAAATCAAAAAAGTAGGCTAGTAAACAAGCAAAACAGGTTGCCAGGACTAGTTTTAAAGTACGTTGAGTGATAGACATAGAATATTTCCTTGAGATAAATGCTTTAAAGTTTTAGTAGTAGGTGAGGTAGAAAGGTCTATTCCAAGAGAGTTATTGAGAAACTAATTTGTTCTCTATGTAGTGGTTTGATTATAGTATAAATATGTTTTGAAATCAAGTCAATCTATTGATAATATTGGCAGAATGAATATTTGCCAAACTGGTTCAGATATCGTTTTGTGGTATAATAATTAGAAAGGAGTTTTACATGCAAGAATTTTTTAAAAGTTATTTTGATAAGCTAGATTTAACCTCAGTATTTGAGAATCTCTTGACCAAAGTGATTTCTCTTTTAATTTTATTTGTACTATTTTATATTGCTAAAAAGCTACTTCATGCGGCTGTAAAGAAAATAGTGAAACCATCGCTAAAATTTTCAAATCGGGACGCGGGAAGACAGAAGACAATTTCGCGTTTGCTTGAAAATGTCTTTAATTACATTCTCTATTTCTTCTTAGTCTACTGCATTTTATCTATCCTAGGACTGCCTGTATCAAGTTTACTAGCTGGTGCTGGGATTGCTGGGGTTGCAATTGGTATGGGGGCGCAGGGCTTCTTATCAGATGTTATCAATGGTTTCTTTATTCTCTTTGAACGCCAGTTGGATGTAGGAGATGAAGTTGTTTTGACAAACGGTCCCATTACTGTATCGGGAAAAGTAGTTAGTGTCGGCATTCGAACCACTCAACTAAGAGGTGAAGACCAGGCTCTCCACTTTGTTCCCAACCGTAATATCACTGTGGTTAGCAATTTTTCAAGAGAAGAAGAGAACTGAAATTTTACTTGATTTATGGTACAATAGAGGGAGTTTGACAGAGGAGAAATGATGGTTTTAGATAAACAATTAGGAAATGGTTGTACCTGGATAAATCTTGATATCGAAAAAATTAAAAATCTTGAAGATTTATCTGAAATTTATGGTTTGGATAAGGAAACCATCGAATATGCTCTGGATAGAAATGAACGAGCCCACATGGACTATAACCGTGAAAATGGGACTGTAACTTTTATCTACAATGTTCTGGATCTTGAGAAGGACAAGGAATACTATGAAGCCATTCCTATGACCTTTATCGTTGAAAAACAACGAATGATTACCATCAGTAACCATAAGAACGCTTATGTGATTGAACGTATGCTGACTTATCTTAAAACTCATGAAACGATTTCAATCTACAAGTTTCTCTTTGCCAGCTTAGAGCTTATCAGTAACGCTTATTATCCTGTCATCGAAGAAATGGATAAAAGTAAGGACGAAATTAGTGCCTTGCTACGTCAAACCACGACAAAGAAAAATCTCTTTGCTCTCTCTGATTTGGAGACTGGTATGGTTTACTTGACAGCTGCGGCAAAACAAAATCGACTTCTATTGGAACATATCCAAGGTCATGCTCTTTATCGGAGATTTAACGATGTCGAACGAGAGCAGTTTGATGATGCCATGATTGAAGCCCATCAGTTGGTGTCTATGACAGATTTGATTTCTCAAGTCTTGCAACAACTCTCAGCTTCTTACAACAACATCCTAAACAATAACCTGAATGATAGTTTGACAATTTTGACTATTATCTCCGTCTTACTAGCAGTACTTGCGGTTATTACAGGTTTCTTCGGAATGAATGTTCCTCTACCATTTACAGAAGAGCCAAATGCTTGGATTTATATCTTAATGGCTAGCTTGATTTTATGGGCAGCCTTATCTCAATGGCTGAAGAAAATTACTAGGAAATAAAAGAGAAGGAGCCAGAATGGCGATTGAAAATTACATGCCAGACTTTGCTGTAGAAGCAGTTTATGATTTGACAGTCCAAAGCCTGAAAAACCAAGGGATCAAAGCTGTTTTGGTGGATTTGGACAACACTCTGATTGCTTGGAATAACCCTGATGGGACTCCAGAAATGAAGCAGTGGTTACATGACCTTCGTGATGCTGGTATTCGTATCATCGTAGTGTCCAATAACTCTAAAAAACGCGTTCAACGGGCAGTTGAAAAATTTGGAATTGACTATGTTTATTGGGCTTTGAAGCCTTTTACTTTCGGGATTGACCGTGCCATGAAGGAATTCCACTATGAGAAAAACGAAGTAGTCATGGTTGGAGATCAGCTCATGACGGATATTCGAGCTGCCCACCGAGCAGGGATTCGTTCGATTTTGGTCAAACCCTTGGTCCAGCATGATTCTATCAAAACGCAAATCAACCGTGCTCGTGAGCGCCGTGTCATGAAACAAATCACTGAAAAGTACGGGCCTATCACATATAAAAAAGGAATCTAACTATGGAAGAAATTCTCTGTATTGGTTGTGGAGCAACCATTCAGACGGAAGATAAGACTGGTCTTGGATTTACACCTCAGTCAGCACTTGAAAAAGGTTTGGAGACTGGAGAGGTTTATTGCCAACGTTGTTTCCGTCTTCGTCACTATAATGAAATCACAGATGTGCAGCTGACGGATGATGATTTCTTAAAACTTTTGCACGAGGTGGGAGATAGTGATGCCTTGGTGGTTAACGTTATTGATATCTTTGACTTCAATGGATCAGTTATCCCAGGATTACCACGCTTTGTATCAGGTAATGATGTGCTCTTAGTCGGAAATAAAAAAGATATCCTACCTAAGTCAGTAAAGGCTGGGAAGATTAGCCAATGGCTCATGGAACGTGCCCACGAAGAAGGTCTGCGTCCTGTGGACGTTGTTCTGACTTCAGCTCAAAATAAGCATGCTATCAAGGAAGTCATTGAAAAAATCGAGCACTACCGTAAGGGGCGCGATGTCTATGTAGTTGGGGTGACTAATGTCGGTAAATCAACTCTTATCAATGCCATTATCCAGGAAATTACGGGTGACCAGAACGTCATCACAACTTCACGCTTCCCAGGGACAACTCTAGATAAGATCGAGATTCCGCTTGATGACGGTTCTTATATCTACGATACGCCGGGGATTATCCATCGTCATCAGATGGCTCACTACTTGACAGCTAAAAATCTCAAGTATGTCAGTCCTAAAAAGGAAATCAAACCTAAAACCTATCAGCTCAATCCGGAGCAAACTCTATTTTTAGGGGGCTTGGGACGCTTTGACTTCATCGCAGGAGAAAAGCAAGGTTTCACAGCTTTCTTTGACAATGAACTCAAACTTCATCGTACCAAGCTTGAAGGAGCGACTGACTTTTACGATAAGCACCTGGGAACCCTTCTTACACCACCAAATAGCAAGGAAAAAGAAGATTTTCCAAAACTGGTCCAACATGTCTTTACTATCAAGGATAAGACCGACTTAGTTATCTCAGGATTAGGCTGGATACGTGTGACAGGCACAGCTAAAGTAGCCGTCTGGGCACCAGAAGGCGTCGCAGTCGTCACACGAAAAGCAATTATTTAAAATAAAATCACTGAGCGAACAAAGTGAGCTCATAAAAAGATAGTTATTGCCGTGGTGTGCTTGCCAATCCATAGATTGGCAAGGGGCACAATTGAGACCTAGGCTCAATTGTGAGGTCAGGAAATCCATTTTTCAAAGATGCATTCTTTGGAAAATTAGTTCCGACCGTCCCTCACCACCTAAAATAACTATCAAAAAAGGAAGAAAGATTATGTCATTAACATCAAAACAACGTGCCTTCCTCAACAGCCAGGCACACACCCTCAAACCCATCATCCAAATAGGGAAAAATGGTCTCAACGACCAAATTAAAACTAGCGTCCGTCAAGCACTTGATGCCCGCGAATTGATTAAGGTTACTCTCTTGCAAAACACAGATGAAAACATCCACGAAGTAGCTGAAATCTTGGAAGAAGAAATCGGTGTAGACACAGTTCAAAAAATCGGACGCATCTTGATTTTGTATAAACAATCCAGCAAGAAAGAAAATCGCAAGATTTCTAAAAAAGTTAAAGAAATCTAAGCATGACGCTCCAAAAACTGTTTTTACAGAAGACTAAAGGAGATTAGCCTATGGCAATCGAATTATTAACTCCCTTTACAAAAGTGGAGTTAGAGCCAGAAATCAAGGATAAAAAACGCAAGCAAGTTGGAATCCTAGGGGGGAATTTTAACCCTGTTCACAACGCCCACCTTATCGTGGCGGACCAAGTACGCCAGCAGTTGGGATTGGATCAGGTTCTGCTCATGCCTGAGTATCAACCGCCTCACGTAGACAAAAAGGAAACCATTCCTGAGCACCATCGTCTCAAAATGCTTGAATTGGCTATCGAAGGAATCGAAGGTTTAGCTATTGAGACAATTGAGCTGGAGCGCAAGGGTATTTCCTACACCTACGACACCATGAAGCTTCTAACAGAGAAGAATCCAGACACAGATTACTATTTCATTATCGGTGCCGATATGGTAGACTATTTGCCTAAGTGGTATAGAATTGATGAGTTGGTGGAACTAGTTCAGTTTGTGGGAGTTCAGCGACCACGTTACAAAGCAGGGACTTCTTATCCAGTCATCTGGGTGGATGTGCCCCTCATGGATATTTCATCCAGTATGGTACGTGATTTCATCGCCCAAGGTCGCACACCTAACTTTCTCTTGCCAAAACCAGTGCTAGACTATATTGAGAAAGAAGGGCTTTACTGATGGCATACCAAGACTATATCAACTGTTCGCGTGAAGAATTGTTGGAAAAAATGGCAGAGCTCCTACCTGAAAAACGTCTAACCCATTGTCTGGGTGTAGAGCGTGCAGCCATAGAATTGGCTCAGCGCTTTGGTGTGGATGTTGAGAAAGCTGGTTTGGCAGGTCTCCTTCATGACTATGCTAAAAAGCTATCAGATCAAGAATTTTTAGACTTGATAGATCGTTATCAACTTGACTCTGATCTTAAAAACTGGGGCAATAATGTCTGGCATGGCATGGTCGGTATCTACAAGATTCAGGAAGATTTGGATTTACAAGATTCTGAAATCCTACGAGCTATTGAAATTCATACAGTAGGAGCGATTCAGATGACGAACCTTGACAAGGTTATCTACGTCGCAGACTATATCGAGCACAATCGTACCTTTCCAGGTGTGGATCAGGCGCGTGAGATTGCTGAACTATCACTAAATAAGGCGGTAGCTTACGAGACAGCTCATACCGTGGAGCATTTAGCTCATCAGGGATTTCCTATCTATCCCCAAACCCTTGAAACCTATAACGCCTATGTGCACTATTTGAAAGAGGACTAAATGAACGAAAAAGAATTACTAGAACTAGTCGTGAAAGCGGCTGATGAGAAACGTGCGGAGGATATTCTCGCACTTGACGTACAAGAATTGACCAGCGTGACAGATTACTTTGTTATCACTAGCTCTATGAATAGCCGTCAGTTGGATGCTATCGCTGAAAATATCCGTGAAAAAGTAGCGGAAGCAGGCTTTAAAGGCAGCCATGTCGAAGGTGATGCAGCTGGAGGTTGGGTGCTACTAGACCTCGGTGATGTTGTAGTGCATATCTTCTCAGAAGAAATGCGTGCCCACTATAATCTAGAAAAACTCTGGCATGAGGCGGATTCAGTAGATTTATCTGAAACTCTAGTGTAGAAGATGACTTGAACTTCGGCTGGGAATTGCTTTGAAATTCGACAATGTATTAAGATTATTCTTATTTTTGAGTGAGAAGTGAGAAATTATCGAGACTTTCCGTTGTGATAAAACTTCTTGAAACAATAATGTTTCAAGAAGTCGGGAGTTTTGAGACCTTAGGCTCAAAACTAAGTCTTGGAACTTCGAAGAAGGTCGCAGACGTCCGAAATCACCTAAGGAAAATCTTAAAAAGACTTTGTCTTCAATTGAACTCAGTTGCAGTCAACTGGGTTTTATTTGCTTATTTTAGAAAAATTGATTGAAAGGTAAGAGCGTCGTGTTTTGTTCATCTCGAAACTGAACACGAGCTAAAAGCTGCGAGAAAAAGATAAACTTCCTTTGTATCTGACGATACAGCAGAAAGTTTCCTATTTTCTCCTTGCTTTTAACGCTCTTTGTATCTTAATTATGTCTACTTATGAAACGTTTGCAGCGGTCTATGATGCAGTTATGGATGATAGTTTATACGACAAATGGACGGACTTTTCCCTCCGTCATCTACCTAAGACTAAGGAGAGAAAGAAACTCTTGGAATTGGCTTGTGGGACAGGGATTCAGTCTGTTCGCTTTTCTCAAGCTGGTTTTGATGTGACTGGACTTGACTTGAGCGCAGATATGCTGAAGGTTGCCGAAAAGAGAGCTACTTCAGCCAAGCAAAAGATTGATTTTATTGAAGGCAATATGCTGGATTTGTCCAAGGCGGGGAAATACGATTTTGTGACTTGCTACTCGGACTCAATCTGTTACATGCAGGATGAGGTTGAAGTCGGGGATGTCTTTAAAGAAGTCTATAATGCCCTCAATGAAGATGGGGTCTTCATCTTTGATGTGCATTCGACCTACCAGACAGATGAAGTCTTCCCAGGTTATTCTTATCATGAAAATGCGGAAGATTTTGCCATGCTCTGGGATACCTATGAGGATGCAGCACCACATTCTATCGTGCATGAGTTGACTTTCTTTGTTAAGGAAGCAGATGGTTTCTTTAGTCGGCACGATGAAGTCCATGAGGAGCGCACTTACGAGGTCTTAACCTATGATATTCTGCTGGAACAGGCTGGTTTCAAGTTCTTTAAACTCTTTGCGGACTTTGAAGACAAGGAGCCAACAGAGACTAGTACCCGTTGGTTTTTCGTCGCGCAGAAATAGGAGAATATCATGACCATTACAGGTATTATAGCGGAGTTCAATCCTTTTCATAATGGACACAAATACCTGCTGGAACAGGCTAAAGGGTTGAAAATTGTGGCCATGTCTGGGAATTTCATGCAACGAGGAGAGCCTGCTATCGTGGACAAGTGGACACGGGCGCAGATGGCACTGGAGAATGGGGCAGACTTGGTCGTAGAATTGCCCTTTTTAGTCAGTGTACAAGCGGCGGATTTCTTTGGACAAGGAGCAGTAGATATATTGGCTCGTTTGGGAATTGATACTCTAGCCTTTGGGACAGAAGAAATTTTGGATTACCAGAAAATTGCTGATTTATACGCAGAACGTGGTCAAGAGATGGAATTCTTCATGGAAAACTTACCGGATTCTCTTTCTTACCCTCAGAAAACCCAAGCCATGTGGAAGGAATTTGCAGATCTTGATTTTTCAGGTGATACGCCCAATCATGTCTTAGCTCTTGCCTACGCCAAGGCAGTTGCTGGGAGAGATATCAAACTTCATCCAATCAAGCGTCAGGGGGCAGGATATCATTCTGTGGCCAAGGATGTGGACTTTGCTTCGGCGACAGCTATCCGTCAGCACCAAACAGACCAAGATTTCTTAGAACTCTTTATGCCTTCTGTTACTCTTTTTGAGCAGACGAGTAAGGTGAGTTGGGATAACTATTTTTCCTTGCTCCGCTATCAAATCTTGTCAAATCCAGACCTAACTAGCATTTATCAGGTTAATCAAGAAATGGCGGTGCGCATCAGAGAGGCTATCAAGACGGCGCAAACTATCGAAGACTTGGTTGAGGCAGTTGCTACCAAACGATACACCAAAGCGCGTGTGCGACGCCTCATAACCTATATCTTGGTGCAAGCTAGAGAAAGTGACCTACCAGAAGCCATCCATGTCCTTGGCTTTACAGAAAAAGGCAGACAACACCTTAAAGCTCTCAAGGAGCAGGTTAATCTAGTTAGCCGAATCGGTAAAGAACCCTGGGATGCTATGACTCAAAAGGCAGACCAGATTTATCAACTGGGACACCCTAGTATCGTAGAACAAAATTTTGGCAGAGTGCCAATCAGAATCGAATCGAACTAAGTCTACTGAAAGGTAGGCTTTTTTTAGTTTTTTTCGAATAACTAGATAGAAAAGAAAAAATCTTGTACAAGTTCCTGACAATTTTTTTCTTTTCGTGTATAATAGTGGAAAAGAGGTAAAACGAGGTATGGTTATGGAAGCAGTTCTTTACTCAACTTTCCGAAATCATTTAAAAGACTATATGAAGAAGGTAAACGATGAGTTTGAACCTTTGACGGTGGTCAATAAAAATCCAGATGAAGATATTGTAGTCCTATCAAAGAGCGAGTGGGATAGTATTCAAGAAACTTTGAGGATTGCTCAGAATAAGGAACTTTCTGACAAGGTCTTGCGAGGAATGTCCCAAGTTCGTGCAGGACGCACGCAGGTTCATGTGATTGAGGAGTGATGAATGCTACTCAAGTTTACAGAAGATGCCTGGGCAGATTATTGCTACTGGCAAACTCAGGACAAGAAAACATTAAAAAGAATCAACAAACTAATCAAGGATATTCAACGTGATCCATTTACAGGAATTGGTAAACCAGAACCACTCAAATACGATTACCAAGGAGCCTGGTCACGTCGCGTTGACGCTGAAAATCGCTTGATTTACATGATGGATGGAGATAGCATCGCTTTCTTATCCTTTAAAGATCATTACTAAGTCTACTAAAAGGTAGGCTTTTTCTTATTTTTTGCAAAAAAATTCTTTGTATAAAATAGTTAGGTTTAAGAAGCTTATTTTACTAAGGAAAATGAAGATATTGCTCCTAAAAATAACTAAAACAACTTCCATTTAAGGTTTGTTAAAAATATTTTTTTGTGGTAAAATGTATAAGAATGCATGTCATTCAGATAAACAAATAAATTGAGGTAAAAACATGGAAATTATGACAATTGTTATAGTTGTTTTTGCCGTCATCATTGGTTTAGTCATTGGATATGTCAGCATCTCAGTCAAGATGAAATCATCACAAGAGGCTGCAGAGTTGATGCTTTTAAATGCTGAACAAGAAGCAACTAATTTACGAGGACAAGCTGAGCGCGAAGCGGATTTATTACTCAATGAAGCTAAAAGCGAAAGCAAATCCCTTAAAAAAGAAGCACTATTGGAGGCTAAAGAAGAAGCCAGAAAATACCGCGAAGAAGTGGACGCTGAATTTAAGTCGGAGCGTCAAGAACTCAAGCAAATCGAAAGTCGTTTGACGGAGAGAGCTACGAGCCTTGACCGTAAAGACGATAATTTGACGAACAAAGAAAAAACACTTGAACAAAAAGAACAAAGTATTTCTGATAGAGCAAAAAACCTTGATGCACGTGAAGAGCAACTAGAGGAAATTGAAAAGCAAAAGCAAGCTGAACTTGAGCGTGTCGGAAGTCTGACTCAGTCAGAGGCAAAAGACATTATCTTAGCTCAAACAGAGGAAGACTTGACCAAGGAAATTGCTAGCCGCATTCGTGAGGCTGAGCAAGAAGTTAAGGAACGTTCTGATAAGCTTGCTAAGGATATTTTGTCCCAAGCCATGCAGAGAATTGCTGGTGAGTATGTAGCTGAGTCTACCAACTCAACAGTTCATCTGCCTGATGATACCATGAAAGGTCGTATCATTGGTCGTGAAGGGCGTAACATCCGTACCTTTGAAAGTTTGACAGGGGTTGATGTCATCATTGATGATACGCCAGAAGTGGTAACCTTGTCAGGTTTTGATCCTATCCGCCGTGAGATTGCCCGTATGACGATGGAAACCTTGCTTAAGGATGGACGAATTCACCCAGCTCGTATCGAAGAGTTGGTTGAGAAAAACCGTCAAGAAATTGATAACAGAATTCGTGAATATGGTGAAGCTGCAGCCTATGAAATCGGTGCACCAAACCTTCACCCAGACTTGATGAAGATCATGGGTCGCTTACAGTTCCGTACTTCATACGGACAAAATGTCTTGCGACACTCAATCGAAGTGGCTAAGTTAGCTGGTATCATGGCTAGCGAACTTGGTGAAAATGCAGCTCTTGCCCGCCGTGCAGGATTCCTTCACGATATTGGTAAAGCCATTGACCGAGAAGTAGAAGGTAGTCACGTTGAGATTGGTACTGAATTAGCTCGCAAGTACAAAGAG
>ERZ1699260.407-NODE-407-length-16601-cov-3.496236_pt1 | contig 16601 bp, 9 predicted proteins | sample MGYA00581519_ERZ1699260 | MGnify/ENA primary metagenome ERZ1699260 (study PRJEB42319, sample SAMD00040324) | human oral metagenome | material: saliva | host: Homo sapiens | study: EMG produced TPA metagenomics assembly of PRJDB4115 data set (Metgenomic analysis of... | reverse complement strand
TGTACGGGTGGTGGGCGTGGCCCCGGGCCTGACACTGCCCAGTTACCTGCAGAGCGACACCGATTTTGCACACGCCCACCGGACGCTCTCGCCGCTGGGCGCCTCCAGCACGGCAGAGGACGTGGCTGCCACCGTGGTCTTCTCCGCCTGGCGGGTGGGGGCCCTGCTGGGGTGGTCCCCGGAGCAGCTCATGGGCGTGTCGTGGGCGTCAACGGGCACGGCGTTCGACGACATGGCCGCAAGGGTGATCAGCCCCGATCCGCAGGTTCGTGCCTCGTGGGAGGCGGAGACAAGCGGCTACATCGTCAACGGCCTGCGCCTGGCGGTGCACGGCCTCCTAGATTTCCCGTCCTTCAAGGACGCGACCCTGGCGATTTCGAACATGGGCGGCGACTCGGACACGAACGCTGCGATCTACGGGCAGCTGGGCGGCGCTTTCTATGGGATCGAGGGTATCCCGGCCTCGTGGAGGGAGCGCGTGTACCTGGGCGAGGAGATCGACCAGCTGGCGCGTGACCTCGTGGATCTGCGCCTGGAGCCTCCCGTGACTCGCTTCGACGAGGACCTGCAGGACGAGGCCTCCGCCTGACGGCCCAGACTCGTCACACCCTCACCCACACCCACGCCCAACAGTTACCCCCAAATGTCGCATGCAATTCCCTCGTACCTATTTCAACGTTTGAAATCAGACCGTTGAAATCATGCGGATTTAAGCCGCACTCAAAAACTGACCCAAGGGAATTGCATGCGACTTTGGGTGTGTCACGCCTTCCACTGCTGCCACGCCGCCAGGTGCCGGGCGGCCCCCTCTGGCCTGCGACTAGACTGGCGCTATCATGCCTGACTCTCGCTCCGCCACGCCCAAAGCACGCAAACCGCGCCCGCGCAACGCCGGACGCAGGCGCCCCCGCGAGCACGCGCGCCCCTTCAAGCCCTTCACGCCGGAGCAGCTAGCCGAGCGCGCGGCCGCGATCCCAGTCATCTCCTTCCCGGATCTGCCGGTGAGCGCCCGCCGCGATGAGATCGCCCAGGCCATCCGAGACCACCAGGTGGTCATCGTGTCGGGCGAGACCGGCTCGGGCAAGACGACGCAGCTGCCGAAGATCTGCATGCAGCTGGGCCGCGGCGTGGCCGGCATGATCGGGCACACCCAGCCGCGCAGGCTCGCGGCGCGTTCGGTCGCGGACCGCATCGCCCACGAGCTGGGCCAGACCGTGGGCCGCGAGCGCGGCCAGGTGGTCGGCTACCAGGTGCGTTTCACGGACGAGGTCGGCCCCACGACCCTGGTCAAGCTGATGACGGACGGCATCTTGCTGGCGGAGATCCAGTCGGATCCGATGCTGCGCCGCTACGACACGCTCATCATCGACGAGGCCCACGAACGCAGCCTAAACATCGACTTCATCCTGGGGTACGTGGCGCGCCTGCTTCCCGCACGCCCGGACCTGAAGGTCATCATCACGTCGGCGACGATCGATTCGGACCGTTTCGCGCGCCATTTCGGCACGTGGGAGGGCACACCCGGCTCGGGTCGCCTGATCGAGCCGGCGCCGGTCATCGAGGTCTCGGGCCGCACATACCCGGTCGAGATCCGCTACCGCCCCCTCGGCCCGACGACACCCTCGTCATACACGTCCGAGGCCTCGTCAAAGCAGGCGGACGAGGTCATCGAGACCACTGACGTCACCGAGTCCGGCCCCATGCAGCTAGTCCTGGAGGACCCAGACGACGAGCTGGCGACGCTCGGCTACGGCATGGGCGAGGACATCGACGTGGAGACCGCGATCTGCCACGCGGTGGACGAGCTGAGCGCGGAGGGCGACGGCGACATCCTGGTTTTCCTGCCCGGTGAGCGCGACATCCGCGACACGGAGGCGGCCCTCCTCGATCACTTGAAGGGACGAGGCCGGCGCGCGGGAGACGACAAGGGCGCACACCCCGGGGACATCGAGATCCTGCCCCTGTACGCGCGGCTGACGGCGGCCGAGCAGCATCGCGTGTTCGAGCCGCACCGCCTGCGCCGCGTGGTCCTGGCGACGAACGTCGCGGAGACGTCACTGACGGTGCCGGGCATCCGCTACGTCATCGACCCGGGTTTGGCGCGCATTTCCCGCTATTCCAACAAGACGAAGGTGCAGCGCCTGCCGATCGAGCCGGTCAGCCAGGCCAGCGCGAACCAGCGCGCGGGCCGATGCGGCCGCGTCGCCGAGGGCGTGGCGATCCGCCTGTTCTCCCAGGCCGACTATGTTTCACGCCCGCGTTTCACGGAACCCGAGATCCTGCGCACGTCGCTGGCCAGCGTCATCTTGCAGATGGCGTCCCTGGGCCTGGGCGCGGTCGAGGACTTCCCGTTCCTGGATGCTCCGGATCGGCGGGCGGTGCGCGATGGCGTGGCCCTCCTCGTGGAGATCGGCGCGCTCGCGCAGGACAGCGGTGCTGAGGACGCTGCCCCGGCCTCGTCCCAGTACAGGCTCACCGGCATCGGCCGGGACCTGGCGCGCCTGCCGATCGACCCGCGCCTGGGGCGCATGCTGCTGGAGGCCGAGCGCCTGGGCTGCGCGTCCGAGGTCCTCGTCATCGTGGCGGCCCTGTCGATCCAGGACGTGCGCGAGCGCCCGGCCGAGCACCAGGGCACGGCGGACGCCTCGCACGCGCGCCTGGCGGACCCGCATTCGGACTTCATCACCTACCTGAACCTGTGGCGCTACCTGGCGGTGCAGGCGTGCGACCTGTCGGAGTCGGCGTTCCGGCGCTTGTGCCGCGCAGAGTTCTTCCACTACCTGCGCTGGCGCGAGTGGCGCGACGTCGTCGGCCAGCTGCGCCAGATGGCCCGCGCGCTCGGAATCGGCGTGGGGCCTGTGGGCGAGCCGTCGACGGGCGACGTCGTGGAGGCCGCCCGCTTCGGCGGCGCGCAGGATGCGGCTGTGCGCGCGGTTCTGACCTACGGGCAGGGCCCGGCGAGCGTAGACGCGGACCAGGTGCACCGCTCGCTGCTGGTCGGCCTGCTGTCCTACCTGGGGTCGTGGGACGAGACGAAGCGCGACTACGAGGGCGCGCGCGGCACGCACTTCACGATCTGGCCGGGCTCGGGCGTGAGCGGTCACCCCGCCTGGGTGATGACCGCGGAACTCGTGGAGACCTCGCGCCTGTTCGCCCGCACGGTGGCCCGCATCCGCCCGGAGTGGGTGGAGCCGGCGGCGCGCGGCCTGCTCAAGCGCTCGTATTCGGAGCCGTTCTGGTCGGTCGGCAAGGGCGCGGCGATGGTCCGCGAGCGCGTGACCCTCTACGGGCTGACGCTGGCGGCGGACCGCGAGGTGCTGCTGGGGCGCTTGGGTGACCTCGTCATCGACGAGGCCGTGGCCGCCTCGCGCTCTCACGCTCCGCGCGCGGGGTCGCTGGAGGCGCTGGCGGCCGGGTTGGTGTCGGCGTCGAAGGACCCCCTGTCGTCCGGGTCGTTTGAGCCGCGTCATTTCGAGGAGCTGGCGGCCGCACGCGAGGGGACGACGGCGCGCGAGCTGGCCCGCGAGATGTTCATTCGCAACGCCCTGGTGGATGGCCAGTGGAGGGAGAGGCACGGTTTCCAGCGCCGAAACGAGGCCCTGGTGGAGCAAGCGCGCGAGGTTGAGCGCCGTAGCCGCACCCACGGCCTCGTCGCGGACGAGCAGGCGCGCTTCCGTTTCTTCGACGACCTGATCCCCGAGCACGTGACCAGCGCGGCGGCGTTCAACCGCTGGTGGAAGGACGAGCGCCGGGAGCACCCTGATCTGCTGATTTACCCGGCGTCCCTGCTGATGCCGCGCGAGGCGACCTCGGGCGAGGGCTTCCCGGATCGTTGGCAGTGCGGCGAGCTGTCGCTGCCCTTGAGCTACGAGTTCGCGCCGGGCAGCCCGCGCGACGGCGTGTCGATGCGCATCCCGATCGAGGTGCTCGAGCGCGTGAGCGATGCGGGCACGGACTGGCTGGTGCCGGGCATGCGCGAGGACCTGCTGACCGAGGCGATCCGCGCCCTGCCCAAGGGCGTGCGCCGCCTGCTGGCCCCCGCGCCGGACGTGGCCGCGTCGGTCGCGCGCTGGATCGAGCAGGCGGGCGACGAGCCGATCGAGGCCGTGGCGGCGTCAGCGGACGACCCCGCAGGTCCAGCCCGAACGGGTACCGGGGCGAGCGGCGGGAAGAAGACCGCCCAGTCCGACGAGCCGGACCCGCTGAGCCTGGACGCAGCAATGGGCCGCCTGGCCGCGTGGGGCGCGACGTCGGGCAAGCTGTCGACGCGCAACTCACCCGCGAAGGTGCCCAAGAAGGCCGCGCAGAAGGAGGCCCCCGAACAGGCGCAGGCCGCCCAGGGCCACGAAGCGGCCGCCGAGGCCCCCAAGTCCCGTCCCCTCACCGAGGGCTCCGTCCTGGACGCCCTCGCACACGCGGTGCGCGTCCTGCGCGGCGTGGACCTCAGCGAGGCGGACCTGGCGCACGCGCGCGCCCACCTGCCCGACCACCTGCGCATGACCTTCGTCGTCACCGACGCGTCGGGCAAGGAGCTGGGCGCGGGCAAGGACCTGGCCTACCTGCAGCGATCCCTCGCCAGCGACGCGAACAAGGCGGTGCGCACGGCCGTGCGCGCGGCCCTCGAGGAGGCCAGCGAGAAGCAGGCGCACAGAAACAAGCGTGAACGCGGAGGCAAGCGCTCCGCAACCACTGGCACGAACAGCACCACGAGTGGAGCGTCCTCCCCCACCGACAGTTCCGCGGGATCACACAGTGGGGAGAATCCCTCCACCTCGACGAGCGGCACGACCGCGACGGGCAACGGACCCCGCGACGCGGCCCAGGCCTCGTCCCCGGACCCCACCTTCCACGCGGACGCCATCACCGAGATGCCAACCCTGCCTCGCTCGATCACCCAGACCTCGTCCGCGATGACGCTGCGGGCGTTCCCCGCGCTGGTCCCCCAGGGCAGCGCCGCGGCCCCGGCGGCGGGCGTGCGCGTCATGGCCAGCGCCGCCGAGGCCGACCGTGAGCACCGCGCCGGCCTCGCCCGCCTGCTGCTTACCCGCGTCGCCTTGGCGACGAACCGCGTGACCACGCGCTGGACGGGCCGCGAGGCCCTCATGCTGGCGGCCTCCCCCTACGCGGACACGGCGGCCCTGGTCGCGGACGCGCAGCTGGCCTCGGCCCTATCCCTCGTCGACGAGCTAAGCACCCCCGCCGACGTGCGCGACCCCGAGGCCTTCGAGACCCTCGTGGCGGCCGCGCGCGACGCGCACGAGGACCGCGTCTACCAGATCCTCTCCCACGTCGTGCGAGCCCTGGAAGCCAGCGCCGAGGCCGACGCCGCCGTGCGCTCCCACCCCCAGGCGTCGCTGGAAGAAACGACGCGCGACGTCGCTCGCCACGGAAAGACACTGCTCTACGAGGGCTTCGTGTCGGCCACTCCCGCCTTCGCGCTCCCGCACCTGGCCCGCTACCTGCGCGCCGGGGCCGTGCGCATCGAGCGCGCCGCCTCCTCGCCGGGGGCGCTGGGGCGCGACCTGGAGGACATGGACCGCATCCACGAGGCCGAGGCCGAGATCGCCGCCACGCGCGAGGCCCTGGAGCGTCGGCCCTACGACGCCCGCGCCGCCGCCGCGCTCACGCAGGCGCGGTGGATGGCCGAGGAGCTGCGCGTCTCCATGTTCGCCCAGACCCTGGGAACACCCAACAAGGTCTCCATGAAGCGCCTCCTCGGCGTGCTCGCAGGAGCACGATGAAACGGGAGGACGCACGCGCCCTCGCGCGCACCCTGATGGACGCCGCGGGGCTGACCGGCTGGCGTTTCCGTTTCGACAACGCGAGGCGGCGGGCCGGAGCCTGCACGCACGGCGCGCGCACGATCAGCCTGTCCGGGCCGCTCACCGACCTGTATGACGAGGACACGATCCGGGGGGTGATCCTGCACGAGATCGCCCATGCCCTGGTCGGTCCCGCCCACGGGCATGACGCCGCGTGGAAGCGGGCAGCCCGAGCCCTTGGCGCGCCGGATTCCGCTCGACTGTCCTCATCCCTACCCGCACCGGACGCGCCCTGGGTTGGCACGTGCCCGCGCTGCGGGGCCAAGCGCCACCTCTACCGGGCACCTCGCCGCGTCTCCTCGTGCGGGTTGTGTTCGCGCTTTTTCGACCCCGCGCTGATCCTCACGTGGGAGCATCACGGGACCCCGGCCTCGCCCGGGCGCGCCTACGAGCGAGAACTCGCCTCGATCAGCGGCGTGCATCTGCCCACGTCATAGGCCCACGCGCGCGCAAGCGCGCACACACACGCCCGACGGCGATACCCTTGTTCCCAACAACTCCCGAGAGAAGGAAGCCATGGGTACAATCGCCAGCCCCGACGCCACAACCGCTCCCGACCGCGAGGTCCTCACCTGGGAAGGCTTCGGTGGCGCTTCCCGTGAGCTCGCCCAGCAGATCGTCGAATCCGGCTGGATCCCGGACCTGATCGTCGCCATCGCCCGCGGCGGCCTGATCCCTGCGGGCGCGATTGCCTACGCGATGGACGTCAAGGCCATCGGCACGATGAACGTCGAATTCTACTCCGGCATCGGCGAAACCCTCACCGAACCCGTCCTTCTCCCCCCGCTCATGGACGTCTCCGCGATGGACGGCAAGCGCGTCCTCGTTGTCGACGACGTCGCCGACTCCGGCAAGACCCTGAAGATGGTTATGGACCTCATCGACGAGCACGGCCTGTCTCTGGACGGCTCCGCCTCAGTCCGCGTGGAGGCCCGCAGCGCCGTCATCTACAAGAAGCCGGTCTCCATCATCGAGCCGGACTACGTGTGGGCGCACACCGACAAGTGGATTAACTTCCCCTGGTCGACTCTGCCCGTCATTAAGCCGTGAGCGAGGCGCAAGTGGGCACGCAGGCTTCGTCGATCACGACGCGCATCGTCGAGGCCGTGGCTGAGCGCGCTCGCAGCGACGACCCCGTGCGCGTGCTGGGATTGACTGGCCCGCCTGGGACTGGGAAGAGCACGATTGCGGCGCAGCTGGCGGTCGCCCTGCCCGAGGCGGGCATTGCGGTTGCAGGCCTGGTGCCGATGGATGGCTTCCATATGTCGAACGCGCTGCTGGCTGAGCGCGGACTGGCCGACCATAAGGGCGCACCCGATACCTTTGACGTGGGCGGATACGTGGCAATGCTTGGGCGTGTGCGCCGCGCGGACGGCATCGTTCTGGCCCCCGATTACCGGCGCGACCTGCACGAGCCCGTCGCCGCATCCCTGGCCATTGAGGTCGACGGCGTTGTGATTACGGAGGGGAACTACCTGGGGTTGGAGTTGCCCGGGTGGGCGGACGTGCGTGGGCTTGTTGATATGCTCGTCTACATTGATACGCCGTTTGAGGAGTTGGCCTCTCGCCTCATTGATCGGCACATGAGTTTTGGGCGCGACCGCGCGGATGCGGCGCACTGGGTGCGAACGGTGGACGCGGCGAACATGGCGCTCGTGGAGCGCACGAAGGCCCGCGCGGACCTGGTGCTGTCCCTGTAATGTAACGCGCAATTCCCCTGGGGGTGTGCAACAACCCCTCACAATCCGCATGATGTCAACGATCTTGTTTGAGCGTTCGACATGCGCGTGGGGAATTGCATGCGACGTGTGGTATCGAGTCATCACATCTGACGTGTCCATGCGTGTAGCCGTCACGTCGCGCGCTTTTCTCACCTATACCAAGTAAGGTGAACCTATGTTCCTCTTGCTTGGTCTTCTTGGCGGCCTCGTCACGGGTATTTCCCCGTGCATCCTGCCTGTCCTACCCGTTTTGTTCCTCGGTGCCGCGGGTGGCAAGGATTCCGCGGATGCTACCACGGCCTCGTCCTCTGAGAACACGACCAACGCCGTCGATCCCGGCCTCTTCCGCGTCGCGCCCGGCGTGAGCCTGGGCGGGGGCGGCTCCTCCCCCGCTGTCACCGCGAAGAAGGTCGATGACTCCCCGAGTGTCGCTCGCCGTCCCCTCCTGATCGTCGTCGGCCTCGTCACGTCGTTCATGCTGATCACGGTCGCGGGTTCGGCGCTGCTGAGCCTGCTGCACCTGCCGCAGACGGCGATCCGCTGGGCGGGTATCGTGCTGCTCGTGGCCGTAGGCATCGGCATGATCATCCCGAAGGTTATGGAGATCCTCGAGCGGCCCTTCGCGCGCCTGGCACCCCGTACGACGGGCGACAGCGCAGGATTCGGCCTGGGCCTGGTGCTCGGCGCAGCGTTCGTCCCCTGCGCGGGGCCGGTACTGGCCTCAGTCATCGTCGCCTCGAACACGGGCCAGGTGACGTGGCGCATCATCGGTCTGGCGATCTCCTTCGCGGTCGGCCTGTCGATCCCACTGCTCGCCGTGGCCCTGGCGGGGTCGGGCGTGGCCGCGAGCCTGAAGTCCCGCCAGCGCCCCCTGCGCATCGCCGCCGGCGTCGCCATGATCGCCCTGGCGATCGGCATCGCGACCGACGCGCCGGCCGCCCTGCAGCGCATGATCCCGGACTACACGGCGTCCCTCCAGGCGGATGCGGGCGAAGCGTGCGAGACCGGTGCCTGCGACCCCGAGACCGAGGTCGAGGCCCGCGGCGACTTCGCCCAGTGCGCCCGCGGCACCAGCAAGGACTGCGGTACTCTGCCCGAGATCAACGCCTCCGAGTGGATGAACTCCCTCGGCCAGCCCACCGGCACGGTGACACTCGTGGACTTCTGGTCGAGTTCGTGCACAAACTGCCAGCGTGAAATCCCCGAGCTTGAGCGTATCTATGAGAAGTACAAGAACTACGGCCTGGTCGTGGTCGGGGTCCACTCGCCGCAGCAGCCCCACGACCGTGACCCCTCCGTGGTGAGCGGCGCGATCGAGAAGCTGGGCATCACGTACCCTGTCGCGCTGGACCCGGATTTGGCGGCGTTCCAAACCTACGGCGCGACCGCCTGGCCCACGCACTACATTGCGGGTGCCGACGGCCAGCTGCGCGAGGTCGGCCGCGGCACCAAAGGCGTCGAAGACCAGATCCGCGCCCTCCTCGCCGAGGCCGGGGCAGCTCTTCCGGACTGAACAGTCCTATCGGGGCGTTGCAGTAAGCGGCGCAGCGAACAGCTCACCAGCATCCACGTGGGCGGCTACCGAGGGGTGGCCGCCCGCGTGCTGCACCCTACCGCCGCGACGCGACGCGGATAGGTGACGCGCTTGCGGATAGGTTATTAGCCTATCCGCGTGCCCACAACCTATCCGCGAACACATGCCGACAAGCACAGCCACGGCCTCGCGCACGCAGCTCATGACGCAGGACTCCCGCGCCCGCCGCCGCTCAGCGAGCCAGGGCGATGATCGTCGGCGTGACCCGCTCGATGACCTCAAGAGTGTCCAGGAAGTCCTGGTGCCCGCCGTACCACGGGTCGGGCACGTCGCCGCTGCCCGCGGGATCCAGGTCGCGGTACAGGCAGATGCGTGGCCCCGCGCCCAGGTCCTCCGCAGACGCAGGTGCGCCCTCGTGTTCGACCCCCGCGCGATCAGCGAGGCGCTCCAGGACGCTCAGGTGCCGCGAAGTCATGGCGAGGATCAGGTCCCACTCCCCCAGCTCGGCGGCACGGATCTGGCGCGCGCGGTGGTCGGGCACGGCGTACCCGGCGTCGCGCAGGACGCGGGCGGCGCGACGGTCGATGGGGTTGCCCTGCTCTTCGTCGGAGACGCCAGCGCTGTCGACGACGATGTCCACGCCGACGCGCGCGGCTTCCTGCTGGAGGATCGCGTGCGCCATCGTCGAGCGGCAGATGTTGCCGGTGCACACCATGAGGACGCGGGCGGGTCGGGGCTGGGTCATGGTCGGTTTCCTTCTGGGGCGGGTGGTGGGACGAGGCCTGGGCGCGGCCGCCCGTCCCCGTTTCCTTGCGGCGGTGGGAAGCCCGCAAGCCCTCTTTACAACAGCGTCAGGTAGGCGCGCACGGCTTCGGCGCTGTGGCCGGCGGCGCGCTGCCCGTCCATGTGGAAGGCCTGGTTGGCGCCGGGTCCGCACAGGTCGGAGACAGCGCGCAGGCTGATCCAGTCGACGCTGGAGGACCAGCAGACTTGGGCCATGGCACAGGTTTCCATGTCGGCGCCGATGGCGTCGGGGAAGCGTTCGCGCATGGGGTCGGCGACTTGCTCGGTGCAGAAGGAGTCGGAGGAGACGATGCGGCCTTCGCGCACGGCGTGGGTGATCAGCGCGGGTAGCTCGGCCAGGCGTGCGACGGCGGCGTCGGAGGTGGTGTAGTCAACGGGCATTTGGGGGACTTGGCCCATGGCGTAGCCGAAGGCGGTGGCGTCGGCTTGCCCGTAGATGGCGGTGGTGCCGGCGGCGATGTCGCCGACGTTGATGTCGCGGGCGAGTCCGCCGGTGGTGCCGGCGGCGATGACGATGGGTGCGTCGACGAGGGTGAGGGCGCGCGCGGTGGCGGAGGCGGCGTTGGCCAGGCCGATGCCGGAGGTGACGACGAGGACGGTTTTCCCGTCGAGTTCGCCGAGCGCGTAGCGCTGCGTCTTGTGAGTGCCGGCCAGCAGGGCCTGCGGGGTTTCGTCGTCGCCGATGGGCGTGAGTGCGTGCAGGAGGGGCGCGGCCTCCATGTCCATGGCGGCTTGGATGATGGCGTCGATGCGGATGCGCTCGGGGAAGCTGAGGTTCATGCGTCCATGGTAGGCGACGAGGCATCCTCGGGTCTCGCTCGCCTCGCCCGTGGGGTGCTCCTTGGGGTGTGGGTGGGACGAGGTCGGGGCCTGCTCCTCGCACTCAGTGCGGGGCTGGCGCGGGGCAGGTTCTGTGCGTAGGCTTCAGGTCATTTCACAGTTACTGAATGGCTTGAATGTAGATACGCGCAAGCGCGCGGGTGAGCTTGGTCGCTCACACTCGCGCGCTTACGCATCTTGCGCGGCCCGTGGGACGCCGCGAAAGGAGGGTTCCTCGCTGCGTGGAGGAGTGGGCCATGTGTCCCCTCAGGGTCACCTGACCGGCCCTGAGAGAGAAGGCAGTCCCTTATTCTCGGCCGCGTTCCTCCAGCATCTTGCGCAGGGCCGCAGTGCGCCCCGCGTTGATCTCGTCGTCGGTGATCTGGTCGGCGGAGGTCAGCAGGTCGGGCACGGCGGCGGGAGCCCGACCAGCCGAGGCAGCCCCACCAACCGAAGCAACGCCCGAGGCATCCCCACCAACCGAAGCGGCACCCGCAGCATTGCCCGCTGCACCCGTGCCAGCCACGGCCTCGTCGATCTGCGCGGGTTCTTCGGTGCGGCGCTTGCGCGAGCGCGCCCAGACGATGGCGGAGACCAGGAGGATGATGGCGACGGCGATGAGGATAGCAATCATCCACGGGCGCAGGACGGTTCCCTTGACCTGAGCTGATTCGGCGGCGACGGTTTCTTCGTCCATGGGGACACGCTCTCCGGTGACCAGGAGGCGGTGGGTGTTGACGCCGTAGGGCGTGCAGGTGATGAGGGTGGCCAGGTCCTTGCCTGCGACCTTGTTGAGGGTTTCGGTCTCGTTGGGCAGGACGACGCGGATGTCGTTGATTTGGTATTTGAGGTGACGGCCGGGGACTTCGATGTAGAAGACGTCGCCTTCTTTGAGGCTCGTGAGCTGGTCGAACATGGTGGCGGTGCCCAGGCCTGTGTGTCCGGTGAGGACGGTGTGCGTGGACTCGCCGCCAACGGGCAGGGCGGTGCCGAAGAGGTGGCCGATGCCCTTGTCGAGGGTCGCGCTTTCGGTGCCGTGATAGATGGGCAGGTTGACGTTGATGGCGGGGATCTTGACGGTGGCCATGACGTCGTTGATGTTGAGTTGACTCAGGTATTCCTGGTAGGCCTCGGTGCCAGGGCGCTGCGCGTCCAGCCAGGGGTCGAGGATCGGTGACTCGGCAGCGTTGGCGTTGTACTCGTCGGCGCGGCGCAGGTTTTCGGCGACGGCGTCGGGGCCGGCATCTTCGGCGACGGCGCTGAATTGGGAGGCGATGGATTCCTGGCGATAGTTGTTGTACTGGGTCGCGAAGACCGGGTACAGGAGGACCAGGATGCCGGCGAGCAGCAGGATGGGGGGCGCGATGGTCAGGAGACGCCGCTTGAGGGGTACCTTCTTCTTGTCGGGCGCTTGGGTGCTCACGCTTTCTCCGTTCATTGCCGAGGCCGGGGCAGTTTGTCTGGTTACAGGGTAGTACCGCTGTGGGCGGGTTGCGGGCAACGCGAGGGGGGTGCGGACCTGCGGGTCCACACCCCCCTGTGTGTCGCTAGCTAGCGAGGATCAGGCGTCGGCCTGCTCCTTGCGGCGCTTGTTGGCCAGCGCGATCGCACCGGAGCCGCCCACGAGGAGGGCACCAGCACCGATCAGGACGCCGACGCCGGCAGCACCGGTCAGCGGCAGGTTGAAGCCACCGTTCGTGGGGACGTCCTTGACGGTCGTCGCGAGGGTGTATTCGTTGTCAGCGGTGGAGTTGGTCTGCAGGACCTGGAAGGCGATCGGGCGGGTCTGGAGCTCGAAGCCCTCGGGGGCCTTGGTCTCGACGAGGCAGTACCAGCCGGGGTTGGTGACGGCTTCGTTGTTCTCCCAGTCGTTGTTGCGCAGGCCGTCGATGGTGACCTCACCATTGGCGTCGGTCGTGTAGGTGGTCGTGCCGGCGGGGCTCAGCTTCTTGTCGAGGGTGGCGTCGACGGACTCGAAGTTCGCGGTCGGGGTGGACTGAGGCGTGCACTGGTAGACCTCGAACTCGGCACCCTGAAGCTTGGCGGCGGTGTCCTTGGCGGAGACCTTGGTGATCTTCACCTTGCCGAACTTGGAGACGACCTCGGAGTTCGGGTAGTCCGGCGGGGGAACGGTGCCGGAGCCGGGGGTCCAGCCGTTGGAGGGGGCGTTGGGGAGCAGGATGGCCTTGTTCTTGAACAGACCGTCGTTCTCCACCTTGTCCTTGACAGTGCCGACCAGGTCCATCTGGACCTTGGTGGTGTCGTCCTTACGGTTGTCGAGCAGCTTCTGGCGGCCGGCCGCGGTGAACTCGGCGGTCCAGAACTTGGTCTTGCCGTCGGTGCCGTCGGCGGAGATCAGCTTGTAGTCGGTGTCCTTGACCAGGGCGACCTCGCCGGTCTTGCCGTCGACGATCTTCAGGGTGACGCCGGCTTCGGGCAGCTCGACGCGCTTGTCGTACTGGTCGACGACATCGTAGTAGTCGAGGGCCTCAGCGGCGGGCACGTCGGACTTCAGGGTGTAGGAGATCTCGGAGCCGATGGCCGGGGTGGTATCGTCCTTGACGGTCTTGTCGATGTTAGCCTTCGAGTTCTTCGGGTAGGCGTGGACGTCGTAGACCCACTTGTTGAGGTCGGTCGGGTGCGTCATGGGCACCGTGATGATGAAGGGCTTGGAGCCGACGTAGCCGGGAGGCGTCGCGGTCTCGGTCACGAGGTAGGCACCGACGGTGAGGCCGTCGAAGACAGCCAGGCCGCCACCGGCGGTGGTCTTCGTGATGGCCGCGTCGGTGCCGTCAGCCTTCGCGGTGTCAACGTTGCCGTTGTAGCCAGCGAGCTTCTCCCAGCCGGCCTGCGTGGTGAGGTCGACGTTGGTCAGCTTCTCGACGGTGAAGGTCGCGCCGTCCAGGGGCGTGCCGGTGGCGGTGGCGTCCTCGAGGCCGTTGCCAGCGGTCGTGCCGTTGGTGTCGTCCTTCACCAGCTTGTGGATGGTGATAGAACCGGTCCTGGTGGCGTCGAGGTCGACCAGCGAGGGGGCGCGCTCGGTCGTGGCAGCGAGGCCGAAGGCGGGGGCGGCCTGCGTCGCGGAGGTGGCGGCGGGCAGGGCCAGCGCGCCAGCGGCGACGGCGAAGGCTGCGAGCAGGCTCAGGCTGCGGCGGGTCTTCGTGGTGCTCATAGGTTTTCTTTCTCCTGTGTGTGTGATTTCGGGAGTTTTTTCTGATGGTGGGTCGCCGTGGTCACGGGACCTCATGGGTGGCTCAGGCGTATGCCTTGCGCCTCTTGGTGGTGACCACGGTCATCACCATCGCCCCGCACATGAGCGCCGTTGCGACGCCGATGTAGGGGAAGATTCCGGTGCTGCCGGCCTTGGGCAGCTCGCCAACCTCGGTGTCCTTGACGACCAGGGTGGCCTTGTTGGTGCCGTCGATGACGAAGCCCTGCTCCACGGAGTCAGTGTTCAGTTCGGAGGAGAAGGCCTGGGCGGCACCCTTTGCCCACTTGGCCGAGTCGGTTGCGTCGGCCGCGAGTTCAACCGTCGTTCCGGAGCCGTCGGCTCGGGCGGTCGTCAGCTTGAACTCGAGGGGCTGGGGCAGGAGGGAGTGTCCTGCGGGGGCCTTGGTTTCGACCAGCCAGTAGGGGGTGTCGATATTGAGGTCGCCCACGCTCCAGTAGTATCCGTCGGTCGCGGTGGCCTGGGTCAGGGTCTTGACCGCGGTGGCGTTGGCGTCCGTGTTGGGGTTGGCGTTGTAGATCGCGAACTCTGCGCCCTTGAGGGGGTACATCGCGTCGTTGTTGTCGCCGTAGGTGTACTGGTTCGTCGGGTCGGTGAACGTGGTGCCCGTGTTCTGGGTGCCGGCCTTGAGCACGACGAAGTCGTGGGGGACGGTCGGGCCACAATCCTTGTTGTTGTAGTCGCCGTCGCTGTCCTTACGGTCGTCGACCAAAACCTCGTTGAAGAGGCCCTTGCCGGGGACGCGTACACCATTTCCATCGACGGAACAGGCCAGGTCGGCCTCGTTGTAGCCGGTTGCCGCGGGGTTACGGGTGACCGCGAAGCGGATCCAGTATTCCTTGGAGGCTCCGGCAGCCAGCTCGACGCCGTCCGTCAGCGTGTAGACGCCGTTCGTGGCGGTGGCGTCGGACGCGGTGTCCAGGCCCGCCTGGGTCTCGGCGATCTTCGCGGACTGGATCTCCAGGCCCTTCGCGAAGTCGGGCTTGTCGGTGAGCTTGCCGGTGTTGGCGGCGAGCGTGCCGTCGTTGGTGGCAACGATCTTGTAGTCCACGGTGAAGCTCGTGGCGCCATTCGCACCGCCGTTCGCCTCGATGGTCTTCGCGACGCGCAAGTCGGGGGACTGATACTCGTTGACGAACGTACAGGTGATGGGGGCTGCCTCGTTGGACGCTGCGCCGCCGACGTTCTTGAAGTTGATGCCGCGCTCGGTCTTGGTCACGGCGACGTCTTCACCGATGCCGTTGACACATTGGATGTCCTTGAGGTTCCACTTGTCCTCGCCGCCGGTGCTGATGTCCTTCTCCGTGATGGTGAAGTCGGAGTTACCGACTTCGAAGGGGATGAAGGTCGAGTCGTACTTTGCGTTTGCCGCACCGAAGCCGGTGGGGGTCAGGCTCGCGACCGGGTCGGTTGCGGAGATGTACGAGGTCTTGGCCGGGGCGGACGAGGCCGTGGGCTTCGTGACGGTCACGGTGCCGGTCGTCGCCGGGGTGCGGTCAGTGTTGTCCGCCCAGGTGGAGCCCGTGGTCACCGTGAAGTTAGCGGCGGGGATCGTTGGGTACATGTTCGAGGGGTCCTCGACGGACTTCACGATGCGCACGCTTCGTTCCTCGGTGATGACGCCGTAGAGGCAGCCGTAGTTGACCGAGAGTTCCTGCGCGACGAAGGTGTTCGTACGCGGGGTATCCTCGGGGACACTCGTTGGACATGTTGCCGACGGAACGTTATTGATGTTGTCCGAGGTGACCAGCGTCGATCCATTCGGGACGAAACCCCAAATGCTCAGGCGGTAGGTTCGACCGTTCTTTTCGAAAGTACGAGTGGAAACCGTCTTGTTCAGCTTGATCGTGTCGGCCACGTAGGGTGCCTGGTTGACATTGCCCTTGGCGCCGGGCCACTCGCGCGGGAGAATCGCAGGAGCGTTGGGGTTCAGCGTGCTATAGGGCTGACCCGCGCCAGCATTGTAGTACTGGCTGTATAGGTCGTAGTCGCCGTTACCCTCACCCACGTACTTGACGCAGTACATGCGTCCGGACGAACTTTCAGACTTATTGACGTAGCCCTTTGAGGGATCGCTCGCATCGACGAGGTCCGGCTCGTAGGCGGGACCAATGAACTCGCCATTGGCCGTGTACTTGGGCACACCATACGACCCATCGAGGACTAGGTCACGAGGCCACTTTCCGTTGAGTTGCTGATTCGCAGGCCAGCCGTTAATGCCGAAGTATGTCGAGCACGTACCCGTGCCACGCTGCGCCTCAGTCTTCACGTAGGCACCACCCTTGCGGTACAGGATCGTGGTCGCCAGGGTGTTCGAGGTTTCCTCGTTGACGAAGGGGTACTCCTCGCCCTGATCGTTGGGGAACAGGTTGAGGAACTGAAGCCACAGCGACGAGTGCAGGAAGTGCTGCACCGGGCTCATACCCTGGATAGGCAGGTTGTTGTGGCGGATCTCGCCGATCAGGAAGGTCTCGCCCGGCTGAACGGTGCCCGGGTTGTTCGGCTTGAAGCCGATGGCCGACTGGCCATCCACCCAGATCGTCTTATCTCCGCCGTTCTTCCACAGGTCGTAGTGCTGCTGCATCCAGTCCTTGGAAGCCTGCGTATCACCGGTGCCAGTGTTGTTCGTCTGATCATCCCACTTCCACGGGGCACCACGGGCGATGTAGGTC
>ERZ1699260.375-NODE-375-length-17863-cov-3.466452_pt1 | contig 17863 bp, 18 predicted proteins | sample MGYA00581519_ERZ1699260 | MGnify/ENA primary metagenome ERZ1699260 (study PRJEB42319, sample SAMD00040324) | human oral metagenome | material: saliva | host: Homo sapiens | study: EMG produced TPA metagenomics assembly of PRJDB4115 data set (Metgenomic analysis of... | reverse complement strand
GGAAGGGTGAGGCCGGTGCTGCAGGGCGGCCGGTGGGCGCGGGGGGAGGGGCGACGCCGGGCACGCCGGGGTAGACCGTGGCCTGCTTGGCGGGGCTCTCCGGAGACGAGGCCGGGGCGGGCTTGTCGGCGCGCGTACCCCTGGCGCGGGTGGGGGCGGGGACGGACTTGTTGGCACGCGCATCCTCGGCGGGAGGTAGGGCGGGGGCCGGGGCAGGCAGGTCACCGGGCTCGTGGACGGGGGCCTCAACGACGGGCATTTCGTTGGCGGCGCGCTGTCCGAGGAAGAAGGAGCGCAGCTGCATGGCTGCTTCCTGGGCGAGGACGCCGCCAATGACCTCGGTCGGGTGGGGTATACGGGCGTCGTGCAGGACATCGCGCAGGGAGCCGGCGGCACCAGCCTTGGGGTCCCAGGCACCGAAGACGACGCGGTCGACGCGCGAGGCCAGGATGGCACCCGCGCACATCGTGCAGGGTTCGAGAGTAACAATGAGGGTGCAACCAGTCAGGCGCCACGTGCCCAGGGCGCGGGCTGCTTCGCGCAGGGCGACGATCTCGGCGTGGCCCGTGGGATCGTGATGAGCCTCGCGACAGTTCCACCCTCGACCGATGATGTGGCCATCGGCGTCGACGACGACGGCACCGACGGGGACGTCTCCCGTTTCGCGGGCGCGATTGGCCAAGAAAAGGGCTTTGCCCATGGCCTCACGATACTGCTCATTCACTGACACCCTCTTAGCTTACCGGCCAAATCATCATTGAGGTAACCGGAGGTGCGGGGTCTCTGTGAGGCACGATTGGCCTCTGAGTTTGACAGATGGTCAGCACCTGCTGCGCGCGGGCAGCAACGGCCTCGTACCCGAAGCACCGGGGTGCGCACGCACACGCGTACGAGGTAGCCTATAACCATGCGCCTCCACGTAGCTAATCACCCCCTGATCGCTCACAAGCTCACTGTTCTACGCGATCGCAACACGCCATCGGCGACGTTCCGCCAGCTCGTTGACGAGCTGGTCACTCTGCTTGCCTACGAGGCGACCCGCGAGGTCGCCGTGTCCGATACCCCAATCGAGACCCCCGTTGCGCCGACCACCGGCCTGACGCTGTCCGAGCCGCGCCCGATCGTCGTGCCCGTTCTGCGCGCTGGCCTGGGTATGCTCGAGGGCATGACCCGCCTGCTGCCCACCGCCGAGGTTGGCTTCCTGGGCATGCGTCGCGACGATAACACCCTCGAGATCGAGACCTACGCGAACCGCCTGCCGGACGACCTGTCGGGTCGCCAGTGCTTCGTGCTCGATCCAATGCTGGCCACGGGCCACACGATGGTCGCGGCGACGAACTATCTGTTTGAGCGCGGCGCGAAGGATGTTACCTGCGTGTGCATCCTGGCTGCCCCCGAGGGTGTCGCGACGCTTGAGGCCGCGATTGGTGATCGCGCCGACGTCAACGTCGTCGTCGCCGCTGTCGACGAGTGTCTCAACGAGAAGTCTTACATCGTGCCCGGCCTGGGCGACGCGGGTGACCGCCTGTACGGCATCGTCGACTGACGAGGCGTGCGTCGACCGCCGTTCAGGTCGATGCGACTCACGAACAACTCCGGGTGGGGGGAGGGACTTGGGTCCCTCCCCCCACCCGCATAATTCCGAGGTATCCCTTCCAAAAATTCGACCAGATTGGCTAGTTTTCGGTTGTTATCGCAGGTGGCGCACGACTGTGACCTTGAGCACTAAGTCACCAAAGCCCTCGAAACTTCAACAATCACGTCGGATGCTTGACACATGGCACTTATTCAGACCAATCCCAAGCGCCGCCGCTACGGCGTCGCAGCGCTCGCAGGTGTTCTCGGCGGTATCGTCTCCGCCATCGTAAAGTTCGGCTGGGAGGTGCCGCTACCTCCGCGCACTCCCGTCCGCAACGCGACCAACCCGCCGCAGCAACTGCTCCAGCAGCTGGGCGTCCCGGAGAGCGTCACCCACCTGTCCTACACCTACAACGGCAACGAGGGACTCCCCTGGGTCTCCTTCATCGTCCACTTCGCCTTCTCGATCGGCTTCGCGGTCATCTACTGCGTGCTGGCCGAACGCTTCCCCCAGATCAAGCTCTGGCAGGGCGCGGCCTTCGGCATTGTCGTCTACGTGGGATTCCACATCATCCTTATGCCGCTGATGGGCACCGTCCCGGCACCCTGGAACCAGCCCTTCGCGGAACATTTCTCCGAGTTCTTCGGCCCACATCATCTGGCTATGGGTCATCGAAGTCTTCCGCCGTGACCTGCGCAACCGCATCACGCACGAGCCGGACGCCGAGTTCCCGCTCGACACGCGCACCAAGTGAAGTACTTATAAATGGGTGGGCCCCGGAACCTCACGGTTCCGGGGCCCACCCATTAAACGCCACGGCCACGCGCGGTATTCGCTGGGCGGTCGACCCGCCGCACGCTCGCCGCTGCGCGCCCCGGCCTCGTTCTCAGAACGCCGGGATAACCGAGCCGTCGGGCCAGGTCTGCTCGATGTACTGCTTGACCTCGGGAGAGTGCAGGAGCTCCTCGAGCTTGGCGATGGCCTCGGCCTTGTTCGACCCGTCCTTCCACACGAGGACGTTCACGGCCGGGTTATCGACGGGAGACTCCACGACGAGCGCGTCGGAGGAGATGGACTTGCCGCCCTCCTGGGCGAAGTTACCGTTGATGACCGCGTAGTCGAAGTCATCGAGCGAGCGAACCAGCTGCGGGCCCTCGACCTCACGGAAATCGAAGTTCTTCAGCTTGGTGACGGTGTTGATGTTGACGTCGCCGTCACCCTCAGGGATGGACACGAGGCCCTGCGTGGCCAGGAGCTGGAGCGCACGCGACTGGTTGGAGGTGTCCGAAATGATGCCGATCGTGCCGCCATCGGGCAGCTCGTCGAGCGACTGGTGCTTGTTGGAGAAGATGCCGAGCGGCTCCAGGTGGATGCCCGCTCCCGCCTCGAAATCGTAGCCTGCCTGCTTCTCCGCGTTCTCCAGGAAGGGGACGGTCTGGTAGAAGTTAGCGTCAAGCTCGCCGTCGTTGAGGGCCGTATTGGGCTGGACGTAGTCGGTGTACTCGACGACCTCGAGCTTGATGCCCGCATCCGCGGCCAGGTTGTCGTTCACGTAGTTCAGGATCTTCGCGTGCGGCGAGGGGGTCGCGCCGACCTTCAGGGTGTTGACGTCGGAGGGGGTGGAGGAAGTGGAGCCGCCGGAACAGGCCGCCAGGCCCAGGGAGGCAACGGCCGCCAGGGCGAGGGCCGCGACAGAGCGATGACACATGATGCTTCTCTTTTCTGTGTTCTTCGATGGGATGGGACGAGGCCGGGGTGACCTCAGGTGGATGAGATGGTGCCCGCGGTTTCTCAGCTTCTCAGCGCGCGCGGTGGTCGAGACGACGCGAGATGAGGTCGCCGATCAGCTGGATGACCTGGACGATCACGATGATCGCGACGACGGTTGAGATCATGACGTCGTCCTGCCAGCGGTTGTAGCCGTAGTTGATGGCCATCTGGCCCAGGCCGCCGCCGCCGACAGCACCCGCCATCGCGGAGTAGCCGATGAGGGTGATCGCCAGGGTCGTGATCGATTGGACGAGGGCGGGCATGGCCTCGCGGATGAGGACACCCCAGCGGATCTGACGGTTCGAGGCACCCATCATCTGGGCGGCCTCGACTTTGCCGGGGTCAACGGCCAGGAGGTTCGTCTCCACGAGTCGGGCGAAGAAGGGCGCGGAGAGGATGACGAGGGGCACGACGGTGGCCAGCGAGCCCGTGGACTTGCCGACGATCGCCTTCGTGACCGGGATCAGCATGATAATGCCGATGATGAAGGGCAAGGAGCGCACGATGTTGACGACGAAGGACACGGCCTGGTAGACACCCTTATTGGGGGTCAGGCCACCCTTGCCGGTCTGGACCAGGAGGAGGCCCAGCAGCGTGCCGATGATGACCGCGAAGAGCGTGGACAGGCCCGTCATCATGAGGGTTTCAAGGATCGCTGGGACAAACTTTTGGGTCAGTGCCGGGTTGTCAAACCACGTCGGGTCGCCCTTGCCTGTGGGCACGAGCGCCTGCGCGGCGGCCTGCGCGGTCGCACTCGCGAGATGTGCGGTGATCATTGGTCCCTCACTTCCGCATGGACGTTGTTCTTACGCAGCTGCTCGATGATCTTGTCAGCGTGGTAGGCGGGGACGGTCAGGGCCAGGCGACCGACCTGCACGGATCCGAGGGATTCGAAGGTTCCCGCGGTCACGTCCGCGCCCATGGACGAGGCTAGGCGCAGCACGGTCGCACCCGTGGGCACGCCCGGGTGCGAGGTGAAGACGACGTCGAGGAGGACGCTGTTCTTCGTGCGACCGTCAAGGGTGGCAGCACCCTCGGCGGTCGACTCCGAATCAACGAGCGGCATGGGAACCAGCTCGCGAGCAAGCGGGGTCTCCGAGTCGGCGACGACCTCTTCGAGGGGGCCGGTCTGCAGGACCTGGCCGTGGCCGAGGAGGGTCACGGAGTCGCAGATCTCGCGCACGACGGACATCTCGTGGGTGATGATGACGACGGTGACGCCGGCGACATCGCGGATCTCGCGCAGCAGCGAGAGGACCTGCGCGGTGGACTCGGTGTCAAGCGCGCTGGTCGGCTCGTCGCACAGGAGCACGGCGGGCTCATCGGCCAGGGCGCGGGCGATGCCGACGCGCTGACGCTGACCGCCGGACAGCTGGGATGGATAGGAGTCGCCGCGGCCCTCAAGGCCGACGAGCGTGAGGAGTTCCTCGACGCGCGCGCGGCGCTGTGCAGCGGGGACGCCCGCCAGCTTGAGGGGGTAGCCGATGTTCTCGGCGGCGGTGCGCGCGTCCAGAAGGTTCGCGGCCTGGAACACCATGCCGATACGGCGACGCGCGGCACGCAGTGGCTTGCCGGACAGGGCGGCCAGGTCGTGGCCGTCGACGACGATGTGTCCCTCGGTGGGCTTCTCGAGGGCTGTCAAACACCGGATGAGAGTGGACTTGCCCGCGCCGGATCGACCGACGATGCCGTGGATCGAGCCGCGGTCAACGTGCAGGTTCACCCCATCGAGTGCGACGACTTGGCCGCCGTTTTTCACGGGGTAGATCTTGGACACCCCGGTGAGGTCAATCATGAGCTTCTCCGTTACTGGGCCGTTTGGCCCGCACAATCAGCATATGGGGGCGTTGTACAGGCGCGCGCGGCATGTCGTTACAAAACTCCGTATCGTGGTTAAACCCTCACTGATCGGCCCACATAGTGGTTATAGTTACGCAGAAAACTCCCTATCCGGCGCAAGCAATGCCCGCCAGTGCCGCAGCCCACGAGGCCGCCCACGTTCCCAGCGCGAGGGCCAGCGCTCGGCCCCGGAAGCCGTCACCCCACAGGGTCACCGCGTCCAGGAGCGCCGTCGAAAACGTCGTGAAACCACCCAGGAAGCCCGTGGACACAGCGGGCATGAGCGCGCCCGGCACCAACTGGGTGGCCGCGCCGGCCAGGAAGCAGCCGATCACGTTCACGACGAAGATACCGAGCTTTGCGGCCGCCGGGTCATCCCACGACGACAGGGCGCGCTGCACGCCCCGGTCCAGCCAGAAGCGGGCGCACGCGCCCACACCACCCGCCAGGGCCACACCCAGGAAGGTCCCTCCCGTCATGCTCGGCCCTCCTCGTCATTGGCGGATGCCGCGGAGACCGTTGAGGCCGCTGACGGTTCGCACAGCCACTCCCCCATGCGTACACCCGCCCACGCGGAAGCTGCACCCAGGGCGAGGAGACCAAGGGACTGAGAGACGGCCTCGACAATTCCGTTGAGTGACGCGTACCCCACCGACGCGACGATGTACGTCCCGTACGTCGTGAACGCGCCCGCAAAACCGGTGCCGATCAGGAGCTTCCACGTCTTGAGTGACGCCGGATCGCCCACGCTGCGCGCCAGGCGTCCCGCCACCCATGCGGCCAGCGCGCCCAGCAGGAACGCTCCCACCACATTGACCGTCAGCGTCGACCACGACAGGAAGAGGCCGCGCACGGGAGACGCCTTCGCGACCTCATCCAGTCCCGCGCGTGCAGCCGTCCCAGCGACCCCGCCCACGAAGACCGCCAACCAGTCGGGCACTCGAAATTTCGTCATGTCCCCCACTGTACGCCCGTCGAGCTACCCGCCCGGGGAGGCGGATCCCGGGAGGCGGCCACGGCCTCGTACACTGGGCGTATGACGAACACCGGACGATTCGCGCCCTCCCCCACGGGCGACTTCCACCTGGGCAACCTGCGCACCGCGATCCTCGCGTGGGCGTGGGCGCGCACGACCGGGCGGCGTTTTGTCCTGCGTATCGAGGACATCGACCGAGAACGCGCGGGGTCCGCTCAGCGTCAGATCGAGGACCTGGAGGCGATCGGCGTCAACTGGGATGGCGAGCCGCTCATCCAGACAGGGCGGGCCGACGCGCACGAGGCCGCCCTGGCATCGCTGGCCACGCGCGGCCTCATTTTCGAGTGCTACTGCACCCGCCGTGACATCCGCGAGGCCGCCTCCGCGCCGCACGTGCCGCCCGGCCACTACCCGGGGACGTGCCTGTCGTTGAGCGAATCAGAGCGCGACGCTCTGGCCGCATTGGGGCGCGCACCCGCCCTGCGCCTGGCCGCCCCCTCACCCGAGTGGACCGTGTTCGACGAGCTGCACGGCTCCTACACCGGACCCGTCGACCACTTCGTCGTGCGCCGCGCGGACGGCGTGCCCGCCTACAACCTGGCGGCCGTCGTCGACGACGCGTTCCAGGGCGTCGACCAGGTTGTACGCGGCTTCGACCTGCTCTCTCAGGCACCCGCGCAGGCCCAGCTCGCGCACCTGCTGGGCGCTCCCGAGCCGACATACGCGCACGTGCCCCTCGCGCTCGCACCCTCTGGAGCGCGCCTGGCCAAGCGCGACGGCGCGGTCACTCTCTCGGATTTACGAGGCCTGGGCTGGTCCACCGCGGACGTCGTGGCCTTCATTGGGTCTTCCCTGGGAGTACCCGGGGCACGTTGCGCCTCCGATATCGCAGATGCACTGGGGATTGAGGGGCTGCGTGCGCTGCCGACCGAGCCGTGGGTCGTGACGCCGCCAAGCGCGTGACGCGTCGCAGCGCGCTACCCCACCGGTCATGGCTATCGCCGCAGTGGTCGGCAGATATGAAAAAAGCACTCCCGCAGGAGTGCTTTCTAAAATGCAGAACCCCCACCGGTGGATCGCACCGAGGGGGGCCGCTGCGCGCCCGAAGGGACTCGAACCCCCAACCTTCTGAACCGTAATCAGATGCTCTATCCATTGAGCTACGGGCGCTTTGCCGTTTGGCTGAGCATAAGCTTACACGCTTCTCGCCGATATGCAAAATCAAATGATATGGCCTGAAGCACACTCTAGTTTTGCATCCTGTGGCCGACCGAAAACGAGCAGCATATACAGAGATCCTCCGCGCACCCGGCAGCGCACCCTTATCCTTGCTGCATTCCTGCCCTGGGGAGGTTCGGATGATACCGTCACGCGGAGGACCGGCCACCAGCATACACGTTTTCCGCCCCCGCGCGCAGCCGCTCCGCCACAAACACACACAAGCGCGCGAAATCATGGCAGAATCAGCCACCCTCAGGACGCCGCCGACTCGAGAGCGCACACCCGCCTGGCGTTCACGTAGCCCCGCTGTCACGTCGACTCACGCAGCGGCCCCCGACCGCGCGGCTGCGACGCGCGTCTTACGCTGGGAGGCATGAGCGACATCATCATTCCCGGCGTCGGCTCGCTGCAGCCGGCGCCCGCCTTGGATCATCTGGACCTGCTCGCGCCGCCGGTTGCGAGAGCACTCACCGCACTGGCCGAGCGCGGGGTTGCCACGGCCTCGTCGGCCCTCGCCGTCGCGATTGACCCGGAGCTGGCGGACACAGAGGTCATGACCCGCGAGTTCGGCATGGACCTGGCACTGTCGTCGAACTGCATCCTGGTGGCGGGCAAGCGCGCCGGCGAGGAACGAATCGCGGCGTGCGTTGTGCGCGCGACGACGAACGCGGACATCAATCACGTCGTGAAGAAGCGTCTCGATGTGCGCAAAGCGAGCTTCTGGCCGCAGGACCGCGCCGTCGAAGCGTCGGGCATGGAATACGGCGGGATCACACCGGTGGGCGTGCCCAGTTCATGGCGACTCCTCATCGATTCGGCGTGCGCGTCGGGCTGGAGCTGCATCGGCTCGGGTCTGCGTTGTTCGAAGCTTTTCGTGACGGGCGAGATCCTTTCCGCGCTCCCGGGAGCGGAGATCGTCGAGGGCCTCGGGATCTAAGCACGTCGGGTCGAGGCCTGAGGTCCACTCCACTCTCCCCCACCGTTTCACGCGCGTTTCACGGGGAACGAGGCCGGGGCGCGGCAAGGAAAGAACCGCACGATTGACGCTCGCCAGGGAACCCCCAAGGCCTGGCAGCAGTGCCCGCGGGCGGCGGCAGAGCCAGGCCACTCACAGCGACATGCCCCGCCCGATTGGAGGCCGCCGCGAGGCCTGCGGGGCCTGGCCAGTGCACACAGCACGACAAGCGTCACCGGTGCGACGGGCGCCGGAGGGTCCGACGTTGCCGGGAACACCTGCGGTGCCACAAGCAACAAAAACCCCGAAACCTCAATGGGTCCCGGGGTTAGCGGCGGAGGATGGGGGATTCGAACCCCCGAGGGCTTGCACCCAACACGCTTTCCAAGCGTGCGCCATAGGCCACTAGGCGAATCCTCCGTGCACATCGTGCCGGACAATCATAAGCAATAAACACCCCGCAGCGCCAATCCAAGCCAATGGGGCACGTCACAGCACGCCGAGTCACGCGCATTCCACCTACGCCAGTGAATACATAGCGAGTACGAAGAACACGACGAAGGCGTCGTAAATCAGCACGGCGAGCGCCTCGCGCGTGCCGATCCTCCCGGGGAGTTCCTGCGCTCTGATGAGGGCGATGATCGCCAGGACCACACTGATGATGAGCGGAATGCCCAACCCGGGGATGCTGAAGACCGCGAACCACAGGGAGGTGCGCGCCAGCGGGTTGGTGATTGGCTTGGGTGAGGTGTAGCCGCCGCCGGCGAACACTTCGTACGAGTCGACGTATTCGGTGCCGGGGAAGGGGGCGGTACCCGCGTTGGTCGCGTCGGGCGCGGCTGACATGTAGGCGTACGGGTCGACCTGGTCCGAAGAAAACGGCGAGGCCGGGTGTGAAGCGCCGGGATACGGGGTCGCGCCCGGGTATGAGGGCGTGGCCGGGTACGAGGCCGTGGCTGCCTTCCCCGAAGGCGCGCCGCTGGGGGCGGGGGTTGGGTAGGGTGCCTGTGCGCTCATGCGTCCACTATCGCATAACGAAAGGGGCGTCCACCACACTTTGTCGGCGCATGCGCGTTTTCAGCGTCAAAATGCGCAGGTCAGTAGCTGAACGCGCTACCCTGTTGTTCCGACCGGTACGGCCATCCCGCCCATCAACTGATCGGATTTGTACGCTTATGAGCGAAACGAAGACCTCGCTGTTCCGTTGGAAGCTTCACGGTAACGGCACGTCCATTAATCCAGGTGACGTCGTCCTCCCGGGTGAGCGACTGTCGTGGCCACGCACTATTGGCATTGGTGCCCAGCACGTGGTCGCAATGTTTGGTGCGACGTTCCTTGTTCCGTTGTTGACTGGTTTCCCGCCGTCAACAACGCTTTTTTTCACCGCGATCGGCACGCTGCTGTTTTTCCTGATTACGGCGGGTCGTCTGCCCTCGTACCTGGGGTCGTCCTTCGCGCTGATTGCGCCGATCCAGGCGGTGTCGGGGACCCTGGGTTCTTCCTACGCGCTCGGCGGCATCATCGCCGTGGGTGCGACGCTCACACTCGTCGGCCTGATCGTCCACTTCGCGGGCGTGCATTGGATTGACGCGGTGATGCCGCCGGTGGTGACGGGCGCGATCGTGGCGCTCATCGGCCTGAATCTGGCTCCCGCCGCATGGAACTGGGTGAAGCAGGGACCGATCACGGCTGTTGTGACGATTGTGTCGATCTGCCTTGTGACTGTTCTCTTTAAGGGTATTCTCGGCCGCCTCTCCATCCTGATCGGCGTGTTGATCGGCTACCTGGCTGCGATTATCCAGGGTCAGGTTGACTTCTCTAGCGTCGGTCAGGCCGCTTGGATTGGTTTCCCCGAGTTCCACACCCCGGCCTTCTCCGTCTCGCCCCTCGGCCTGTTCCTGCCGGTTGTGTTCATCCTGGTTGCTGAAAATGTCGGCCACGTGAAGTCCGTGTCCGCGATGACGGGCGAGAACATGGATGACCTGACGGGCCGCGCGCTGATGGCGGATGGCCTCTCAACGATGCTGGCCGGCAGCGGCGGCGGTTCGGGTACGACCACCTACGCGGAGAACATCGGCGTGATGGCGGCGACCCGCGTGTATTCGACGGCTGCGTACATCATTGCGGCTGCCGTTGCCCTGGTCCTGTCGATGCTGCCGAAGTTCGGTGCCCTGATCGCGACGATTCCCCCGGGCGTGCTCGGCGGCGCGGGCACGGTCCTGTACGGCATGATCGGCATGCTGGGCGTTCGCATCTGGGTGCAGAACCGCGTGGACTTTTCCAACCCGGTGAACCTGAACACCGCCGCGGTTGCTCTGATCGTCGCGATCGCGAACTTCACGTGGAACGTGGGCGGGATGTCCTTCGAGGGCATCGCTCTGGGCACTGCCTCGGCTCTGGTGATCTACCACGGCATGCGCCTGATTTCGAAGCTGCGCGGCACGAACCTGGAGGCGGCGACGCCCGCGTCCGCGCCATCGGGTTCGGAGCTGGAGGGTGAGGCGTACTCGAAGCGCCACCGCTCCCCCGCGCAGCGGGCTGACGCCTGATCTGACGCATTCATTGACGAGGCCGGGGTCCGGTCATTCTCTCACCGCGCGGTGGGAGCGTGGCTGAACCCCGGCCTCGTTTATCTTCCCAATTCCGCATGCAATTCCCCGACGACGCCGAGAGTCCGATCAGCGCAATACCTGGAATTTCAACGTTTTCAGACGTGCCCACAAAGTGACCGCCTGAGAATTGCATGCGACTTTTCAGAGGAGGGCAGCGACTCCGAGGGCTGCGACAGCGATGAGGGGCAGGAAACCCTGCTTGATCGCGGCGGAACGCTTGTCGGGGGATGTCACGAAAAGCAGGAGGGCGGCGGCAAGCATGGAGCCGACGCCAAAGAGCGCGAGGGTTAGGCCGACGGTCGGAGAGGCCAGGAAGTAGACGGCGATGCCCACGAATGCCTCAATGGCGAGGAAGAAGTTGTAGAAGCCCTGATTGAAGGCCATTTCCTTGGTTGCCTCGGCGGATTCGCGATCCATGCCGAAGACGGACAGGGCGCGCGTGGTCCACGCGAAGGACTCGATGTAGAAGATGAAAACGTGGAGGGCGGCGGCCAGGAGGGCTGCGATCATTCCGACGAGGAGCATGGGGCCTTTCAGCAACGCTTGATTAGTTATCCTTTAACCTACGCCCGATGCCGTCGAATCCTTGTCGGCAGGGCGGCACTTATGCTCACAACTGAAGGAGTGGCTCCTCACAGAGACGCGATATGACAACGATGCGACCTTCATTCTGCGCGCCCGCCGCGCCGAGCGCCGTCGGCCCCTCAGCGTTTATTGCCCCAGCTCCTACCGCTCGTCGCCCGAGTCCCCCTCTCCGCGCAGTTCGTCGAGCATGCCCGCCGTAATAATGCCCGAGGGCAGCGCGACGACAGCGACGCCCATGAGCGAGGAGATCATGGCGATGGCGCGTCCCACGTCGGAGGAGGGGTAGAGGTCGCCGTAGCCGACGGTCGTGAGGGAGACGACAGCCCAGTAGACGGCATCGAAGAAGGTGTTGAAGGTTTCCGGTTCGACGTTGAAGATGACGAGGGCGCTGACGAGGATGTAGCAGATCGCCAGGCAGAGGACGGCGAGCAGGGCTTCCCACTGTTTCTCGAAGACGGCGGCGATGGCGGAGGCGCTCTTCGAGTAGCGAATGAGTTTGAAGGCGCGCAGGGCGCGGAAGAGGCGAAGGACTCGCAGCGTGCGCAGCGCGTCGTTGAGGGCGTTGAAGACGGGCAGGATCGACAGCAAATCGATGATCGCCATCGGCGTGAACGGGTAGATCACGAAAGACAGCGCCCCTTTTCGGAGCTTCAGGTCCGCCGTGACCCATCGGGCCAGGTATTCGACGATGAACACGAGGACGCACCCGTACTCGATTGTTTCGAGGATGGGGCTGGATTCTTTGAAGCACAGGGGCAGGAGGCTGGCGATGATAAGGACTGTCATGACGCGCCCGCACCACATCGCAAGGCCTTCATCGCCGTTTAACAGGTTGTAGAGCCGTTGTCGCACCTGCGACCTCCTCACTGCGCGCGCCCGCACCGTTGCCGACATAACGCACTGTACCACCGCGGTCACGCCGTACATACGAGTGACACATCCTCGACCTGACAGAAAGTAGACATAGAAATCATTTCCCCCTAGGATCATATACATGGCAACGAATACGTCATCCCTATTCACCGCCCTCGTGGGTGCGGAACTGCGGGTCTGGAACTCGCTCGAAGCCGCCCTCACGGAGGCCGGAAACCCCCTGTCACTGGGCCGCTTTCTGGTCCTACGCACGGTCCGAGACACCCGGGCCTGCCGCATACAGGAGGTGGCGGAGAGCCAGGGCATCACGCTGGGCGCAGCCTCGCGCCTCGTGGATCGTCTGCATCGTGACGGTCTGCTGCACCGCACGCCCTGCGAGCACGACCGCCGCGCCATCATCCTGACTGTGACGGACGCAGGCATCGACCACCTCGCGAGCGCAGAGACCATCGTCGCTGCCGAACAGGACCGCCTCTTCGCTCCCCTGTCCCCCAATCAGCGGGACAGTTTCGCCCGAGCCCTCACCCTCATTGCCGAGGCCTCGGACCCCACGCGCCGCAGCGCGGCAGCACGCAGGGGCCGCGCATGATTCGCTTCGACCACGTGTCCAAGACCTACCCGGGCGGCACGCAAGCCGTCGACGATTTTTCTCTCACCATCGAACAGGGATCAACGACCGTGTTCCTGGGCACATCGGGCTGCGGCAAGACGACGCTCATGCGGATGGTGAACGCGATGGTTACCCCGACCTCGGGCACGGTGTTCGTGCGCGACCAAGACGTGACGGGCGCGGACCCGGTGCGTCTGCGCCGCTCGATCGGTTACGTCCTACAGGAGGGCGGCCTGTTTCCGCATCGAAGCATCGCAGACAATATCGCGACCGTTCCACGTCTGGAGGGCGTCAACAAGGCAGAATCCCGCGAGCGCGCGCTCGAGCTCCTGACGCTGGTGGGCCTGGAGCGCGAGATGGCTGATCGCTACCCATCCCAGCTGTCGGGCGGGCAGCGCCAGCGCGTGGGCGTGGCCAGGGCGCTGGCGAACCGCGCGGATATCCTGCTGATGGATGAGCCGTTCGGGGCGCTGGACCCGATTGTGCGCGCGGACTTGCAGCGGGAGCTGAAGGAGATTCGGCGGGCGCTGGGAACGACGATCCTGTTCGTGACGCACGACGTGGATGAGGCGTTCACACTGGGCGACCAGGTCGCGGTTCTCTCCGCGGGCGGGTGCATCGAGCAGGTGGGCACCCCCGCCGAGCTGATCTCCTCCCCCGCGTCGCCTTTTGTCGCGGAGTTCGTGGGGGCCTCGCGGGCGGCGCGCCCGGTGCGCATTGCCGGGCCGGGCGGCCTGGTCCTCGACGAGGACGGGACGCCCGTGGGTTTGCTCGCACGCGACGGGGACGAGGCCTCGGCCGCGTCGGGCGTATCACCCACGCCGCGCGGGAGCGCCCGGCCCGTCGCCGGGGAGCGCTCGTGACCTGGCTGTCTTCGAATTGGGCGTTGATCGGGCAACTCACGCTCGCCCACCTGTGGATCGCCCTGCCGGTGATCGCGCTCTCGGTCGTGCTCTCGGTGCCTGTAGCACGTTGGGCGGCTTTTTCGCGCCGCGGCGGATGGGTTCTGTCGGCGCTGTCGGCACTGTACGCGGTGCCCTCGTTGCCGCTGCTGGTGGTTATTCCGGTGATCATTGGGGTGGCGCTACGTTCAAACGCGAACATGATCGCGGTGCTGACGCTGTACGGCGTGGCGGTGCTGGTGCGCCAGGTGGCTGAGGGTTTCCGCGCGATCCCGGGCGCGACCCTGCAGGCCGCGAACGCGTGCGGCTACTCGCTGCCGCGACGTTTCGTGGAGGTGGAGCTGCCCCTGGCGACGCCGGTGATCGTGGCGGGCACGCGCGTGGTCGCCACGTCCACGGTGTCGTTGGTGACGGTGGGCGCGTTTATCGGGGTGCGTTCGCTGGGCACGCTGTTCACGGATGGTTTTCAGCGCGGCATCACCGTCGAGGTCGTGGCTGGCTTGGTCGCGACGGTTCTTCTCGCGCTCACCATCGACGCGTTGGTACAGGTCATCGGCTGGGCGCTGACCCCGTGGGTCCGTCAGGAGCGCGCATGAGTATTTTCCTCGAAGCCCTGAGCTGGCTGGCTACCCCGGCGAATTGGCTGGGAGAGTCGGGGATTCTGACTCGCAGCGCCGAGCACCTGGGCCTCACCTTCCTGATCGTCATCCTCGCATCCCTCGTCGCACTGCCGCTGGGCACGGTGATCGGCCACACGGGCAGGGGCCGGTGGCTGGTGAGCGCGACGGGAGCGGCCCGCGCGGTCCCCACCCTCGGCGTGTTGACGCTTGCCGGACTGTGGTTGGGGATCGGGCTGGCGGCACCAACGCTGGCACTCCTAGTGCTGGCGATCCCACCGCTGCTGTCGGCGACCTATTCGGGGATCGCCTCGACGCCGCACCCGACCGTGGATGCGGCGCGAGCGATTGGACTCACGGAACCCCAGATCCTCGCGCAGGTGGAGTTCCCCCACGCGGCCGGCCTCATCGCGGCGGGCGTGCGCTCGGCAACCCTGCAGGTGATCGCGACGACCACCTTAGCGGCCTACACGGCGAACTACGGCCTGGGCCGTTTCCTGTACGCGGGCCTGAAGACCCGCGATTACGCGCAGATGATCGGCGGCGCGATCGTCGTGGTCGCCCTTGCGCTGGCAACCGACGCGCTCCTGGCGCTCATCGCCCGGCGGCTTCGGGACCGCACCCATTCTTTCGCTGACGAAGAGAACAACTCACTCAAGGAGTCACTATGAAACGCACAATGATCACAATGGCTGCCATCGCGGCCTCGACACTGGCTCTGGCCGCCTGCGGTTCGGCGGAGTCGATCAGCGGCAACGCCAGCGCAGAAGGCTCCAAGAGCGGCTCGACGACGCTCGTCGCGGGTTCGCAGGACTACTACTCGAACGAGATCGTTGCCGAGGTCTACGCCCAGGCCCTGGAGAACGCCGGGTACGCGGTGGACCGACAGATGCGGATCGGTCAGCGTGAGGTCTACATGCCCGAGATCGAGGCCGGCACAATCGACGTGTTCCCCGAGTACACGGGCAACCTGCTGCAATATCTCGATCAGAACGCGACCGCCCGTTCGACGGACGAGGTCTACGACGCGCTGACCACCCTCCTCCCACAGGGGCTGCGGGCCCTCGATCAGGCACCGGCGACCGACCAGGATTCCTACGTGGTGACGGCCGACTTCGCAGCTGAGCATTCGCTGTCGTCCATCGGGGATCTGGCCGGGGCAGGGCCGCTGACCCTGGGAGGAAATTCGGAGCTGGAGACGCGCCCGTACGGCCCGGCGGGACTCGCGCAGATCTATGGAGTGTCGGTCAATTTCACGCCGATTGAGGACTCGGGCGGCCCGCTCACCGTCAAGGCCCTGACAGACGGCGATATTCAGCTGGCAAACATCTATTCTTCGGATCCGGTGCTGGCCGACGGGTCGCTGACGGTCCTGAAGGACCCGAAGGGCCTGTTCCTGGCCTCGCACGTGGTGCCCCTGGCCTCTTCGCGGGTAAACGAAGACGCGACCGCGGTCATCAACAGGGTGAGCGAGGCGCTGGACGAGCAGGATCTCATCGAGATGAACCGGGAGTCGACGGTCGAGCAGAAGTCCGCCTCTCAGATCGCCCACGACTGGCTCGTTTCCGAGGGTCTGCTTTCCTAATTCTCGCTTCTCGACTCGACGAGGCCGTGGCCGGGTGTGTGCGCACGCTCAGCCCCGGCCTCGTCGTATGCCTACTCGGTCACACCCCACGCTCTTTTATGTGACCCACACCATTATTTGACCTACTTTTTACGTTTGTAACCAAAATGTAATGCGCACATGATGGACATCTTTCATGAATTCCACGCGCCACGGGTTAATCTCAGACCATACCTGAGGGCACCGCCCCCAGTTCCACCCATCAACCAGGAGGAAGAATCCATGAACCTGAAGAAGGCATGGCTCGTCATCCCCGCGGCTGCCGCGCTCGCTCTGACCGCCTGCGCCGGCGGCGGCACCACGTCGTCCGGCTCCGGCGACAAGGTCGTCACGACCAACGGCACCGAGCCCCAGAACCCGCTCCTGCCGGGTCTGACCAACGAAAACGGCGGCGGCAAGATCCTGACCGTCCTGTTCAGCCAGCTCGTCCGCTACGACATCGACGGCACCGCCGTCCTCGACGTCGCCGAGTCCATCGAGCCCAACGAGGACGCATCCGAGTGGACCATCAAGCTCCACAACGACCGCAAGTTCTCCGACGGCACCCCCGTCCAGGCCCACAACTTCATCAAGGCCTGGAACCTCATCACGTCGAAGCAGCAGCAGCAGGCTGCCTTCTTCAGCATCTTCGAGGGCACCGACGATGAGGGTAACGGCGAGATCACCGGCCTGACCGAGATCGACGACTACACCTTCACCGCGAAGCTGAAGAACCCCACCTCGGACTTCATGTCGCGCCTGGGCTACGTCGCCTACGCGCCGCTCCCGGACTCGACCCTCGCTGACCCCGAGGCCGGCGGCCAGGCCCCCGTGGGCAACGGCCCCTACAAGATGGCTTCGGCCGACGCGTGGGAGCACAACGTCAAGTTCACCACCGTTCCCAACGAGAACTACGTGGGCGACACCAAGGCCCAGAACGACGGCGTGACCTTCGTCTTCTACACGAGCCTCGACGCCGGCTACCAGGACCTGTCCTCCGACTCCCTCGACGTGCTCGACGGCGTCCCGGCCTCCGTGTTCAAGACCTTCGAGTCCGAGCTGAGCGGCCGCACCGTGAACCAGCCCTACGCTGGCATCCAGTACTTCACGATCCCGCAGTACCTGCCCCACTTCTCCGGTGAGGAAGGCCGCCTGCGCCGCCAGGCCATCTCCATGGCCGTTGATCGCGACACCATCACGAAGACCATCTTCAACGGCACCCGTACCCCCGCCAAGGACTTCACTGCTCCGACCCTCGAGGGCTACGATGCCAACATCTCCGGCAACGATGTCCTGACCTACAACCCCGAGAAGGCCAAGGAACTGTGGGCAAAGGCCGACGCCATCTCCCCGTGGGACGGCTCCTTCACCATCGCCTACAACTCCGACGGTGGCCACAAGGAATGGGTCGACGCGACCGCTAACTCCATCAAGAACACCCTCGGCATCGACGCCGAAGGCAACCCCTTCGCCGACTTCAAGTCGCTGCTCGATGCCGAGGACAAGCGCGAGATGACCGGCGCGTTCCGTAACGGCTGGCAGGGCGACTACCCGGCGCTGTACAACTTCCTGCAGCCCCAGTTCGCCACCGGTGCCGACGCCAACAAGGGCGACTACTCCAACAGCGAGTTCGACTCCCTGATGATCCAGGCCTCCTCCGCCACCACCACCGCGGACGCCGTCAAGACCCTCCAGAAGGCCCAGACGATCCTGCTCCAGGA
>ERZ1699260.369-NODE-369-length-18039-cov-5.768368_pt1 | contig 18039 bp, 17 predicted proteins | sample MGYA00581519_ERZ1699260 | MGnify/ENA primary metagenome ERZ1699260 (study PRJEB42319, sample SAMD00040324) | human oral metagenome | material: saliva | host: Homo sapiens | study: EMG produced TPA metagenomics assembly of PRJDB4115 data set (Metgenomic analysis of... | reverse complement strand
GCATTATATTGTCCCCTTAATAAACAGCGAAATTTCGATATTGAACGAATGAATATATAGATACCAAATCATTTATACTGAGCATAAACAAGCATAACAGGTTATCACACCTGAATGCGATACCCTAAAACATAGCCTGGCAAAATTTTTAGACTGCTTCCCGCATTATACCTATGGTAGCAAGCAAGCGTAGGCTGGGTTGGCAAACCCAACAAAAATCTGAATGTTGGGTCACGACCCAACCTACATCTGCTGATCCAACAGCTTGCTATAAACTATAAAACTTGGTACCTTCGATTTTAAACCCTATCGAGTTAATATTAAAAATGAATCTTATAAAATATCTGGTTACTTTACTCTTTATATTCTTTATCCCGCAAAATACCATGGCTGATTCTTCTGAAATTTACAGATATTCGGGTAAAAAACTATCGATAGAAAAAGAATATTCCCAACCTCTATTCCTTTCCATGAAAGAAATAGAGGCTAGAGGATTAAACATCTCCGAATACAATATATCATGTAGTACTTACCTTGATAAAACAGAAAACAAATATTATGTTTTTACCTACTCTCCCCAAATATTAAATCCTCATCGCAGAGGAGGACATGGAATTATAGAAGTTCATATAAACGCTAAAACTCATGAAATCAAATCGCATTTTTCAAGATAGCACCTGTATTAGACACAAACAAGACAAACTATATGAAAAATAAAGATTCTTTGAGTTTTGATGCTTATTTAACATGTAAAAATTTATCAGCTACTGAATTACTCAATATCCTGCTGAATTCTAATACTCAAATTCGATACGAAGCAGCTAGAAGATTGCAATTTTTCCGGTATCGTGAAATTAGCGATATCGTCAAAAATGTTCTCTTAACAAGTCGGTATAGTCGGCATAGGGAAATTGCTGTCTTTATTCTCGGACAGATTCAGAATAAGCTTAATAAATCCGAACTTGAAGAGGTTTTATCTCTCTTAATTGATTTTATAAACAACGATAAAAGCATTAACGTAAAATCCTCAGCGATATCTTCTTTAGGGCATTTGTTTCATTATTATGATTTAGGAGAGGAAGAATTTTGTGCAATAGAGGAAAAAATTCAATTGATTTGGCGTATACATAGATATTCTATCGTTATGGCTACTGCTTTCAGCTCTGCATTTTTTCCCAAAAGAGATTATATTGAAGAATATCTGATAAAAAATTTAAATAGCAGGCATCTGAAAGTAATTTCTTGGATTGTGTATGCTTTAAAAGAAAAAAGCTATCACTCGAAATTGATTGAGACTTTACTATTGAATAAACTAGACCATTTTCACATAAAATCATATATTTATAGCGAGATAGCTGCCTATTTAATTTCAACCGGCTCTGAGAAAATTATTCCATATATTGAAAATATGGTATTAACCCAAAATAAAATTGATGATGAAATTTATATGGCGCTTAAACATAATTCATCAAAAAGATTTTCATCCATAAGAAAAATCATGTTGGAAAAATTTCAATAAATTATTAGTATGCCTCATAATATCTTATCTTCTATGCAGGCAATTTTGTTTTATTCTTAAACTCTATTTAATAACAAGGATTTAAATGAAATCTTATTTTTTGATATTTTGCGCACTGCTTACATCTGCCAATATTGCCCAAGCCGATACGATGGAAACCATGCGTATGCACGATAAGTCTTTGTCTAAGGTCTTGGTAGAGGCTGCCCGCGATGGCAGTTTTATTGACTTGGATAAAATCGGTCGCAGCATTGATATCCCCGAACTGGCGCATGAAATCGATCGAACTGCTAACCATACTATAAAAAACGACAGACAATTCAACAGCACATACCATGTTAACCAAGATCCATATCAACAATACGGTATCCGTAGTATTTCGTTTGCTGAATGGTCGTCTGAAAAAGGCAAGATGAAGCAGCTTGAATTTGAACTTCACAATAACCGCTGTCCGTTGCCACCTACAAACTATGAAGAGTTCGCAGGCAGTCCCAGCTTTATCGGCCATTTAGACGGTAAAGACATATCCATTCTTACGTTACCCGCCCCGGCAAAGGCAAAACTGCTTTTTATGAAAAAACGTAAAGACAACTGCGCGGTCATGATTGTTCAAGAATTTGTCACAGCCGATTTCGGACCTGGAATTCATGAATAAAAAAGAACGCTACAAACCACAGATAAAGCTTCGTTACTATGTTCTTTTGAACTGAGCCACTATATACTGGATTAACTTTAAACCAGTACGGCGTTGCCTCGCCTTGCCGTACTATCTGTACTGTTCACGGCTTCGTCGCCTTGTCCTGATTTAAATTTAATCCACTATAACTTCCAATTCAACCAAAGGTCGTCTGAAATCGTCAATTCGTCTTTCAGACGACCTTTCCTCCACTGGATTTTTGATTTCTCAAAATCTCAACGTAACAAAAAACCTGCCCGAATCGTCGGGCAGGTTTGCTTATGGCTAAACCGAGTCAGATTAGTTTTTGTCCAGGTCGACCAGTTTGTTTTTGGCAATCCAAGGCATCATGGAACGCAATTGCGCACCGACTTTTTCGATTTGGTGGTCAGCAGTCAGGCGGCGGCGTGCGGTCATGCTGGCGTAGTTGACGGCACCTTCTTGGATGAACATTTTGGCGTATTCGCCGGTTTGGATGCGTTTGAGGGCGTTGCGCATGGCTTCGCGGGATTTGTCGTTGATGACTTCCACGCCGGTAACGTATTCGCCGTACTCCGCGTTGTTGGAAATGGAGTAGTTCATGTTGGCGATGCCGCCTTCGTAAATCAGGTCAACAATGAGCTTCATTTCGTGCAGGCATTCGAAGTAGGCCATTTCTGGGGCGTAGCCTGCTTCAGTCAGGGTTTCGAAGCCGGTTTTGATCAATTCGACCACGCCGCCGCACAATACGGCTTGTTCGCCGAAGAGGTCGGTTTCGGTTTCTTCGCGGAAGTTGGTTTCGATTACGCCGCCTTTGGTGCCGCCGTTGGCTGCTGCGTAAGACAGGGCGATGTCGCGTGCTTTGCCGCTTTTATCTTGGTAAACGGCGATCAGGGAAGGCACGCCGCCGCCTTTCAGGAATTCGCTGCGTACGGTGTGGCCTGGGCCTTTAGGGGCAACCATGATAACGTCGAGGTCGGCACGGGGTACGATTTGGTTGTAGTGTACGTTGAAGCCGTGGGCAAATGCTAATACTGCGCCTTCTTTCAAGTTCGGCTCGATTTCGTTTTTGTAAACGATAGGTTGGTTTTCGTCAGGCAACAGAATCATCACAACGTCGGCTGCTTTGGTTGCTTCGGCAACGGTACGCACGTCGTGGCCGGCTGCTTCGGCTTTTTTCCAAGAGCCGCCTTGACGCAGACCGATGACGACATTTACGCCGGAATCTTTCAGGTTTGCTGCGTGTGCGTGACCTTGTGAACCGTAACCGATGATGGCAACGGTTTTGCCTTTGATCAGAGAAAGGTCAGCGTCTTTATCGTAATAAACTTGCATTTTATTTCCTTAGTGTAAGAGGGTTCCGGACAATCCGGGTTGAGTTAAAAGTAATAGGGGTTAAGCAGGGACTTGGTTCATCAAGACGATTTCCAATGCTTCGGTTTTTCCTTCGATGGATTTGACGAAGTTTTGGAAATGTTCGCTGGCATTGTGTTCGTCAATAGCTGCTTGGGATTTCCAATTTTCTACGAATACGAAACGGTTGGGTTTGCCGATTTCTTGGTGCAAGTCGTAGCTGATGTTGCCTTCTTCTGCACGGCTGGCTTTGACTAATTCTTTAAATTGGGCAGCCAGAACCTCGGTGTATTCGGGTTTGACGGTAACTAATGCAACGATTTGGATGCTTGACATGTTTGTCTCCTACTGTTTTTTAGACGGCCTTTGTTGAAAGTAACAGGCCGTCTGAACGATACAGCGTTAAATTTTCAAAATACGCTCGCCGCGGCCGATACCGGCTGCGCCTGTGCGTACGGTTTCCAAAATTTGAGCACGACCGACTGTTTCGAGGAAAGAGTCGAGTTTTTCGGTAGAACCTGTGATTTCGATGGTATAGCTGCGGTCTGTTACGTCAATAACGCTGCCGCGGTAGATTTCGGTCAATCGCAGGAATTCGTCGCGGTCTTTGCCGACGGCGCGGACTTTTACCAACATCAGTTCGCGTTCGACAAAACGGCTTTCGTTCAAGTCAACCACTTTGACAACTTCAATCAGTTTGTTGAGTTGTTTGGTGATTTGCTCGATGACGTGCTCGTCGCCGTGGGTGACAATGGTCATGCGGGACAAGGTTTTGTCTTCGGTTGGGGCTACGGCCAGGGAATCGATGTTGTAATCGCGTGCGGAGAATAAACCTACCACACGGCTCATCGCACCTGATTCGTTTTCCATCAGAATAGATAAGATATGTCGCATTTCTTTCTCCTTACGCTTTTGCAATATCGCGCATGTGCGGCGGCAGAACCATTTCATCCAAACCTTTGCCGTTGCCGACCATAGGCAGTACGTTTTGTTTCTTGTCTGTCAAAAAGTCGAGGAATACCAAACGGTCTTTTTGGTTTAATGCTTCCAACAGGGCGCCTTCGACGTCGGATTTTTTGTCCACACGGATGCCGATATGGCCGTAGGATTCGGCCAGTTTGACAAAGTCGGGCAATGAATCAAAATAGGTTTCTGATTCGCGGTTGCCATAATACAGCTCCTGCCATTGGCGAACCATACCCAAATAGCCATTGTTTAATGTAACGACATTGATGGGGACATTATATTGGAAGCAGGTGGACAGCTCTTGGATATTCATTTGAATAGAGCCTTCGCCTGTGATACAGAAGACGTCTTGTTCAGGAGCCGCCAGTTTGGCACCGAGGGCGTAAGGCAGGCCTACACCCATCGTACCCAGACCGCCGGAATTGAGCCATTGGCGGGGACGCTCGAATGGATAATATTGAGCGGCAAACATTTGGTGTTGGCCAACGTCTGAAGTAATAATGGCTGAGTTTTTGGTAATTTCTGCCAGTTTTTGAACAACGTATTGCGGTTTAATGATTTCGCTGTCGTTTTCAAACCACAGGCAGTTGCGCGAACGCCATTCTTCAATGCTTTTCCACCATTTGTCCAATGAGTCGGCTGAGGGCGCGGTTTCTTGTTTGCCCCACAGATGAGTCATTTCAGTCAATACGTTTTTGACATCGCCGACAATCGGAATGTCCACTTTAACGCGTTTGGCAATGCTGGACGGGTCGATGTCGATATGGATGATTTTTTTGGGTTTGTCCAAGAATTTTGACGGTACGGAAACCACGCGGTCGTCAAAGCGCGCACCGATTGCCAAAACGACGTCTGCATTTTGCATCGCCAAATTGGCCTCGTAAGTACCATGCATGCCCAACATGCCCAAGAATTGGCGGTCGCTGGAAGGGTATGCACCCAAGCCCATTAATGTGCCAGTACAGGGTACGCCGGTCATGCGGACAAATTGGGTCAGTTCATCGGAGGCATTGCCCAATACCACGCCGCCGCCGAAGTAAACGATGGGGCGTTTGGCAGAAGCCAGCATTTGTACGGCTTTTTTGATTTGGCCGATGTGGCCTTGTACAACCGGTTGGTAGGAGCGGATGAAGATGTCTTCTTGTGGATAGCTGAATTTGGCCATCGCTTGGGTTACGTCTTTAGGAATATCGACGACAACGGGGCCCGGACGGCCGCTGGCGGCAATTTGGAAGGCTTTTTTAATCGTATCAGCCAGCTCGCCAATATTGGTAACCAGGAAGTTGTGTTTAACACAAGGGCGGGTAATGCCGACCGTATCCACTTCTTGGAACGCATCTGTACCGATGAGGGAATTGCCCACTTGGCCGCTGATGACGACCAGGGGGATAGAATCGCTGTACGCAGTGGCAATACCGGTCAATGCGTTGGTTACGCCCGGGCCGGAAGTTACCAAGGCCACACCGACTTTGCCGCTGACGCGGGCATAGGCATCTGCCGCATGTACGGCTGCCTGCTCATGGCGGGTCAGAATGTGCTTGAATTTGTTGAGTTGGAAAATGGCATCGTAGATTTCGATAACCGCACCACCGGGATAGCCGAATACGTATTCAACACCTTCGGCTTTGAGACTTTGCACGACGATTTGTGCGCCTGATAATTGCATATTGACCTCTTTTATGCGGTTTCTAACCAATAGGAACAATCCGCCTCACCACAGCACCTGTAATGCAATTCCGCCAAGCAGCGATTTAGGGTACGCGCATTGAGGGAATACGGCGACAGTCAGACTGTCCAAACAATTGGAAAGGAACACAGAGTTTGTGAAAAAGAGTAGAAAAGATAACGCAAACCGACTGTTCAATCAAGATAAAATCTTTCATCTTTTAACATTTGAAACGGGAAAATAGATTGAAGGTTGATTTTAAAGAAATAAAAAAACAGTTTTATTGATCTTGGTGTGGATGGATTGTTGACAGTTTGAGTAAGGAGAAGGTTTTTGCAAATGACGAATTGCAAAAAACCTCTTGACTGAATCAAGAGGTTTTTTAAATTTGGTGCCCAGGGTCGGACTCGAACCGACACACCTTGCGGCGGGGGATTTTGAGTCCCCTGCGTCTACCAATTTCGCCACCTGGGCTAGCGAAGAAGTCGTCATTATAGCGAGTTCTCGAATCTTGTAAAGTGGTATTTGAAAAAAAATTGAATTATTTTTATATTTATTTGATTTTTAATGAATTAAACTTTTTGAATTTAATGCCTGTCCAAATGGAAGGTAGTTTTTTAAAACAAAAAAACGGTATTTATCTACAAAAAGGGCTACTTTTAATGTGTCAAACGCGTTAATATGAAGATGTTTTGTTTTTAGACTGGCCGGGTGGTTGTTTGGCCTTATTTATTTGAAACGGTTTTGGAGAAAATTTATGCTTTCCGTTACACGAACTTTCTTACTCAGTGCTATTGCGTTGGCCACCCTGGCTGCTTGTCAGCCTAAAGAGGAAGCCAAAGAGGCTTCTTCGGCGCCTGCAGCTTCTGCCGCACCGGCCGCTTCCGGCGAATCTACTGCCAAAGCGCAAGCGCGTGGTACCGATATGCGCAAAGAAGACATTGGCGGCGATTTTACGTTGACTGATGGCGACGGCAAACCTTTCAGCCTGAGTGATTTGAAAGGCAAAGTGGTTATCCTGTCTTTCGGTTATACCCACTGTCCTGACGTATGCCCAACCGAGTTGCTGACTTACAGCGACACGTTGAAACAATTGGGCGATCAGGCTAAAGACGTGAAAGTAGTATTTGTCAGCATCGACCCTGAGCGCGATACGCCTGAAGTAATCGGCAAATACGCCAAACAGTTCAACCCTGATTTTATCGGCCTGACGGCAACCGGCGATCAAAGCCTGCCAGTCATCAAACAGCAATACCGCGTGGTATCGGCTAAAGTGAACCAAAAAGAAGACAGCGAAAACTATTTGGTCGACCACTCTTCAGGCGCATATTTGATTGATAAAAACGGCGAAGTGGCGATTTTCTCGCCTTACGGCAGCGAGCCTGAAACGATTGCAGCCGATGTGAAAACTTTATTGTAAAACCGTAGTTGAGGCCGTCTGAAATGGGGTGTGGATTTCAGATGGCCTTCTTGCTTTTGATACGGCAAAGGAAAAGAAAAAATGACCGATACACTTTTAACGATTGCTTTATCCAAAGGACGGATTTTTGAGGAAACCCTGCCGCTGTTGGCCGCCGCCGGTATTGTGCCTGCGGAAGAGCCGGAAAAATCGCGCAAACTGATTATTGGTACCAATCATGACAACATCCGTTTGGTGATTGTGCGCGCGACCGATGTGCCGACTTATGTGCAATATGGTGCGGCGGATTTTGGTATCGCCGGTAAGGACGTGCTGATCGAGCATGGCGGAGACGGTTTGTATCAACCTTTGGATTTGCACATCGCCTCATGCCGCATGATGGTTGCGGTTAAAAAAGGTTTTGATTATGCCGCCGCTTCCCAACCCGGCAGCCGCTTGCGGATTGCCACCAAATATCCCGACATCGCTGCCGAACATTTTGCCGGCAAGGGTGTGCATGTGGACATCATCAAACTGTACGGCTCGATGGAGCTTGCGCCTTTGGTCGGTCTGAGCGACGCGATTGTCGATTTGGTTTCCAGCGGCAATACATTGAAGGCCAATGGTTTGGAAGCTGTAGAACATGTGGCTGATATTTCCAGCCGCTTGGTGGTCAACAAGGCGGCGTTGAAAACCAAATATGAGCTGTTGAATCCGATTATTCAAGCATTTGAAAATGCCGCTAAGGCCGTCTGAAAATTTTGGATAGACATTGCAAACCTGTTTGCCAACCCAGTTTGAAAGCCCCGCCATGATGCAAAGCAAACCGACACTCGATACGATTCTTTCCCATCGCTCCATCCGCAGGTTTACTTCCGAACCGATTGCTGATGAAATCCTCGATACGCTGGTGCGCGCCGGGCAGCAGGCTTCGACTTCCAACAACCTGCAATGCGTTTCCATCATCCGCGTATCCGACCTTGCGCTGAGGCAGGGAATACATGAAGCGGCAGGAAGCGCACCTTATATTGTCCATTGTGCGGAATTTTTACTGTTTTGCATCGATTTCTCCAAACACAAGGCGATGTTTCCCGATGCGCAAATTGATTGGGCGGAAGTCACCCTGATTGGCGCGGTCGATGCAGGCATTATGGCGCAAAACGTATTGCTTGCCGCCGAATCACTTGGGCTGGGCGGCGTGTATATCGGCGCGTTGCGCAATAATGCGCAAAAAGTATCGGATGTGTTGAACCTGCCGGATTATTGCGTGCCTTTGGTGGGGTTGTGTCTCGGTTATCCCGACCAAGACCCGCCGTTCAAACCGCGCCTGCCGAAGGAAATGGTGTACGCCGAAAACGCCTGTCCAAGCCTGAATGTCGATGCGGTCGAAACCTATAATCAGGCAGTAGCGGATTATTATGAGTTACGCAAGGGAGGTCCGATTCCTTGGAAAGAATCGCTGGCTAAAACCTTAGGCAATCCTGTGCGGCCGCATATGTTGGAGTTTTTGCAGAAAAAAGGTTTTTTGAAAAGATAATGTTCAGACGGCCTGTGTGTGGCTGAGGCCGTCTGAAAACAATAGGAACGAAACAAGGAAGAGAGCAAACCATGAAGAAACTCGACACTCAATCCCCTGATTTTCAAGCCGAACTTAAAGCGTTACTTGCTTTTGAAACCGCGCAAAATCCTGAAATCGACCGTATTGTCGCCGACATCTGCGCCGATATTCAAAAACGCGGCGATGCGGCGCTGATTGAATATACCAACCGCTTTGACGGTACATCCGCTCAAACCATCGACGATTTAATCCTGACGCAAGACGATTTGCAGTCTGCGTTTGAGCGTTTGCCCGAAAACATTCAGACGGCCTTGAAAACGGCCGCGCAACGGGTGGAAAGCTACCATAAACACCAAAAAATGGAGTCGTGGACGTACGAAGACGAAGACGGCACGCTTTTGGGCCAACAGATTACGCCGCTTGACCGTGTCGGTATTTATGTTCCGGGCGGTAAAGCCACTTATCCGAGTTCCGTCATTATGAATGCCATGCCTGCCCATGTTGCCGGCGTGAAAGAAATCATCATGGTCGTTCCCACTCCGAAAGGCGAGCGCAACGATATCGTGTTGGCAGCTGCTTTTGTGGCCGGTGTGACCAAAGTGTTTACGGTCGGAGGCGCGCAGGCGGTTGCAGCTTTGGCCTATGGTACGGAATCGGTGCCTCAAGTCGATAAGATTACCGGTCCGGGCAATGCTTTTGTCGCTGCGGCCAAGCGACGCGTGTTCGGCGTGGTTGGTATTGATATGGTGGCAGGGCCGTCTGAAATTTTGGTGATTGCCGATGGCACGACACCTGCCGATTGGGTGGCGATGGATTTGTTCAGTCAGGCGGAACACGATGAAATTGCACAAGCGATTTTGATCGGTACTTCCCAAGCGTATTTGGACGAAGTTCAGACGGCCATGAACCGCTTGATCGAAACCATGCCGCGCCGAGCGATTATTGAAGCTTCATTGGGCAACCGCGGCGCAATGATTTTGGCTAAAGACTTGGACGAAGCCTGCGAAATCGCCAACTATATTTCTCCCGAACACTTGGAATTGTCGGTTGAGAATCCGCAAGAGTGGGCGAAAAAAATCCGCCACGCCGGCGCGATTTTCATGGGACGTTATACCAGTGAAAGCTTGGGCGACTATTGCGCAGGCCCCAACCACGTTTTACCGACCAGCCGCACGGCGCGTTTCTCTTCTCCTTTAGGAACGTATGATTTCCAAAAACGCTCCAGTTTGATTCAGGTTTCAGAACAAGGCGCGCAGAAGTTGGGCAAAACCGCCAGCGTGTTGGCGCATGGCGAAAGTTTGACTGCGCACGCCAGGGCGGCTGAGTTCCGTTTGAAAGACTGAGTGAAACGTTGGTTAAAGTCGTAAGAAATCAAAAAAAGGGCATCTAAACAGATGCCCTTTTTATTGTGATGAAGGTTTGGCCGAGAAGGCATCAGGCCGTCTGAAAACAGGTTTAACGGTTTTTCAGCCAGTCATTACGCATTTGTGCGGCTTCTTCAAAATAGCGGTAAAGCTCGGTTTTGTTGCCGTCTGAAAGGAGCTGTTCCAATTTGGATAATTGTTCTTTCAAATCGCCGGTCAGCTTGAGCAGGGCGGGGCGGTTGGCCAGGCAGATGTCTGTCCAGACGGCAGGATGGCTGGAGGCAATGCGGGTAAAGTCGCGAAAGCCGGTGGCGGCATAGGGGAGATAGTCTTTGCCATGCGGATGGTCGAACAAAGCGTGGACATAGGCAAAGGCGGTCAAGTGCGGTAAGTGGGAAACGGCGGCAAAAATATTGTCATGTTCTTCGGCACTCATGGTGAAAATCTGCGAACCAACCGCCTGCCACAGGCTTTTCAACCGTCTTAGGCCGTCTGAAGCCTCTTGGCCGTGCAAGGTAATGATCAGGCGGCTGTTTTGAAACAAACCGCAACGCGCGGATTTTGCGCCGCTTTGATCCGAACCGGCAATCGGGTGGGCGGCAAAACATTGCGGCAGGCGCTCGGACAAGTGGGTGCGGAAGGCATCGAGTGCCGATTGTTTGGTGCTGCCGACATCGGAAACGCAGGCGGTATCTTTTAAGAAAGGCTTGATGTCGCGGCATACGTCAGGCAGGACGGAGACTGGTGTGGCAATCAAAACCAAATCGGCATGGCCGATGCTTTCGGCGCAGATATTCGGATAGGCATGGTCGATGATGCCGCAGTCGAGCGCGTAATTGAGGTTGTCGGCATTGGTGTCGATGCCGGTAACTGTTTGCACCAGCCCCAAGCGTTTGAGGTCGAGCATGAACGAACCGCCGATTAAACCGACGCCGATAAGGGTGATATGGGGGAAGAAGGCGGAAGTGTTCATGGTTTGCATCCGGTTTTAAATGGAAAAGCTTATTTTAATCTGTCATCGAGGCCGTCTGAAAGATGAAATCAAGGTTTCAGACGGCCTTTTTTAGGGTCGATTTTTCATGATTTAAGCATAGAAAAATCCGTTTAGTAGGATCATGTAACCGATTATCAGATTTTCATACACTAAAATAATCATCTGAATTAGTATAACGTCTTAAAGTAAGTAATTGGTATCTTAAAGTAAATTATTACATCATATTTTATTCTGATTGGTATCGGATAAAATAATTCACTCAGAAAGAAGGAATTTATGAGTTTTTCACAAACCGAATTAGTCAATGCAATGCATTTGCTTTCTACCCGACTGCCTCAATTTCCCGAGCAGCAAAACCAAGTATCCCGTATGTTGCGCATTGTAACCGAACGTTTGAGCAGCCATTTGAATGAAAACCTGAAAGCGTTCGGCATCAATGAAAACCTGTGGTTTTCCCTGATGGCGGTTTACGTCAGCCCAAACAGCGAAATCCTGCCTTCGCGCTTGAGCGACCTGATGGACTTGACGCGCACCAGTGCCACACGCCTGTCGGACGATATGGTTGAGCGCGGCTGGGTAGAGCGTTATATCAATCAAAAAGACCGCCGTCAGATTGTGCTAAAATTGACCCCTTCGGGTGAGACCTTCATCCACGAAGTATGGCCGCAAATTGCCCGTCAGAGCGGCCAAGCGTGGGAGGATTTCACGAAAGAGGATTATGATACGCTGCAACACCTGTTGGGTAAACTGTTGAACCGTTTGGGCAATTGACAACAGACGGCCTGATGGTCTGCGGCAGGCACACATAAACGGAGTCTGTATGAAATTAGGTTTGGTCAAATCAAGCGTATGCGTTGCCGCAGTTTCGCTGTTAGCGGCATGTGCGCCCTTCGGCAAACAGTCGCCTTTGGATGAGACAACAGCCTATCCGCTTCCGCAAGGCCAATCTGCCGCTACTGCCCAAGACGGCTGGTGGATGAAGCTGAAAGATCAAAAATTAAACAATTTGATTGCTTCCGCCATTCAGACATCTACCAATCTGCGTGTCGTCAAAGCAAGGTTTGAGCAGGCTCAGGCGCAGCTGGGAGTTGTAGGGGCCGCAAACAAACCGCAAGTCGGCTTGGGCGTTACAGGTCTGGGCGCTTATGTTTCACCCAAACCTCAAGCCGGTATGGTCGATACCGACCATACATTGGTTTTGGCGAACGCAGCCTTGCAAGGCAGCTTGGTTTTTGACTTTTGGGGTAAAAACCGAGAGCAGATTCAAGCCGTTTTGGGAAAAAGCCGGGCGGCGGTGTATGAGGCGCAGCACATCCGCACCGAGCTGGCTCACGCCGTTGCCGCCCAATATTTTGCGTGGCAGATGGCGACAGAACAACTGGCGCTGCTGGATACGCGCATAGAGTTGGCGGATAAAGCATTGAAACTGATGCAACAACGCGTTAAAGCGCAGCTGGCTCCTGCTGATGCATTGCACGCTCTGGAAATGGCGCAACAACAATTGCAGCTTGAAAAATCGGCATGGACTCAGAAAAACGAGAAAATCCGCAACAGTCTGGCAGTATTGACCGGCCGTGTGCCGGGCGCATTAAATGGACAGGTTCCGGAAAAAATGGCCGCTGTGCCGTCATTGCCGGTTAACCGTATTGAAGCGGACTTGCTGGCGGCCCGCCCTGATATCGCGGCACAAAAAGCCTTGCTTGAAGAGAAATGGCATATCGTCAAATCAACCGAAGCAGAGTTTTATCCGAATATTGAGTTGAAAGTTTTGGCAGGCATGACGCATATTGATGCGTTCAATCTGATTCGCGGACGGACATCCGGTATGTTGGGCATTGTTCCAGCTTTAAATCTGCCATTGTTTACTTCCGGCGCGCTGCAATCCAAATTGGCAGGCAAACGCGCCCAATATAACGAGCAGGTTGCCGTGTACGACCAAACTGTTTTGAACGCCATGCGTGCGGCGGCAGATGCCGTCGTGGACTATCAAAGCCTGAAAAGCCGACAAGATACTTGGAGCAAGATGGTCAATATTGCAGATAAATCTGTGCAAAATGCGAAAGGACGCGTTCGTGCAGGCTTGGATAACGGCTTGACTGCTTTGCAAAAACAAGACGAAGCTGTGCGTACGAAAATGTCGGCGGTTCAATACCATGCAGAATATCTGACAGCTTGGAGTAATCTCAATGCCCAGTTGGGCGGAGGCTTTAAATTAAATAAGAAATAAACGTTTTATTAAAACGGCAGGCCGTCTGAAAGTAATTTCAGACGGCCTTTTGCTTACCTTATTTACATTTGCTACCGGAAGAAATTATTGTAATGAATAGAGTGTAACTATAGAATATAACCCTTTAGCGCGTTAAATGCCCGTATTGGGTTGAGGGTGGAGCCAGCAGCCTGGGGCAAGACAATAATATCGTTATCACATGTACAGAATTAAAGTTGGGACTTATGGATACTCAATCAGAAAAAAATAATGTCCAAAAAGAAACAGAAGTAGCCGCTTCCGGCGCTAAGACGCATCGCAAACGCAATTTGGTTATCGTTACACTTCTATTCCTTATTACGGCGGCCGGATTCGCTTTGGCGTATTTCCTGTTTTGGCAGCATGAAGAAGAAACGGAAGATGCTTATGTGGCCGGTCATCTGGTGATGATTACGCCGCAGGTGAACGGCACGGTGCGCAAAGTCATGTATGACGATACGGATGTCGTGAAAAAAGGCGATGTTTTGGTGGCTTTGGATGACAGCGATTTTCAGCTGGCATACGATCGCGCGCAAAATGAATTGATTCAGGCCATCCGTCAAAATAAACAGCAAACTGCGGTCAATTCAAAAGCCAAAGCGCAAGTATTGTTGCGCAAAGCCGATCTGGCCCGTGCGCAAGCCGATTTGCGCCGCCGCGAATCTTTGGCGGGTACGGAAGCGGTTTCTGGCGAAGAACTCAGCCATGCACGCGCCGCTGTGGTTCAGGCTCAGGCAGCATTGAAAGCGGTTGAGGCGGAAGAAGTTTCTGCTCAGGCAGCATTGGGCAGCAATATTCCGCTGCGCCAACAGCCGGCGGTTCAGACGGCCATCAGCCACATCAAAGACGCTTGGCTGAATCTGCAACGTACGCAAATCCGTTCGCCGATCAGCGGCCAAATTGCCAAACGCAATGTCCAAGTCGGCCAACGTATCGCGCAAGGTACGCCGATGATGGCCGTTGTGCCTCTGTCTGAATTGTGGGTGGATGCCAACTTTAAAGAATCGCAACTGCGTAAAATGAAAATCGGCCAGCCTGTTGAAATGACAGCCGATTTGTACGGCAGTAAAGTAGTTTACCATGGCAAGGTCATGGGTTTGTCGGCAGGTACGGGCAGTGCGTTCTCATTGTTGCCGGCGCAAAATGCAACGGGCAACTGGATTAAAGTCGTACAACGTGTGCCGGTGCGCATTAGTTTGGATGCCAAAGAATTGCAAAAAAATCCGCTCCGTGTCGGTTTGTCGATGACTGTTAAAGTTGATGTTGCCGAGAAGGGTAGCGGTAAAGCCATGACTGCCGAAGCAGAACGAAATACTGCGCTGCCGGAAACGGAAAGTGTGGACTGGAAAGCCGCAGATGCTTTAGTCGATAAAATCTTTGAGCAATACGCAAAATAATCTTTTCAGACGGCCTGGGTCTTTTATTGAAGGCTCAGGCCGTCTGAAATATTGATTCTCTTCAATCGACCGCTTTGGCGGTTGTCTTATAGTTTAAAAATATGAATTATCCGCCGTTACAAGGGTTTAAGCTGGTGTTGGCAACTTTGGCGCTCAGCTTGGCCGTATTTATGGAAGTCTTGGACAGCACCATCGCCAACGTCGCCGTGCCGGTTATCGCAGGGGATTTGGGCGCAGCGACCACACAGGGCACTTGGGTGATTACCTCATTTGCCGTAGCCAATGCCATTTCCGTCCCCCTGACCGGCTTTTTGGCCAAGCGGTTTGGCGAGGTTAAAATCTTTATTGCTGCCGTGATTGGTTTTGTCGTAACGTCATGGCTGTGCGGTATGGCGCATAATCTTCAAGCCTTGGTTTTTTTCCGAGTGTTGCAAGGCTTTATCGCCGGGCCTTTGATTCCCTTATCCCAAAGTCTTCTGATGGCTTCCTATCCGCCTGAAAAACGAACATTGGCATTGGCTTTATGGGCGATGACTGTTGTCGTTGCCCCTGTGTTGGGACCGATTCTAGGCGGTTGGATTTCGGACAACTGGCATTGGGGATGGATTTTCTTTATCAATATCCCAATCGGGGTTTTATCCGCCTCCATTGCTTGGAAACAGCTTAGACACAGGGAAACCGAAATCGTCAGGGCGCCGATTGATTATGTCGGGCTGGTGTTGATGATTGTCGGTATCGGCGCATTGCAAATGATGCTTGATAGAGGCAAAGAGTTGGATTGGTTTGCCTCAGGAGAGATTATCGTTTTGGGCGTTACCGCTTTGGTGTTTCTAACCTATTTTATTGTTTGGGAGCTGGGCGAGAAATACCCGATTGTCGATTTGTCATTGTTTAAAAATAGAAACTTTACGATAGGCGTTGTTGCGACATCCTTGGGCTTCATGGTGTATATGGGTACATTGACCCTGCTGCCTTTGGTGTTGCAATCAAATCTCGGCTATACCGCTACTTGGGCCGGTTTGGCTGCTGCGCCGGTGGGTTTTTTGCCGATTATTCTGTCGCCGATTATCGGTAAGTTTGGTAATCGCGTTGATATGCGCTTGTTCGTCAGTGCCAGCTTCTTGGTGTTTGCCTACACATTCCATTGGCGAACAGATTTCTATGCCGGTATGGATATGAGCAACGTCGTTTGGCCGCAATTTTGGCAGGGTTTAGGCGTAGCCATGTTCTTCCTGCCTTTGACCAGTATCACGCTGTCGCATATGAAAGGCAATCAAATTGCCTCAGCCAGTAGCCTGTCTAACTTCTTGCGTGTGTTTATGGGCGGTGTCGGAGTATCCGTTGTCAGCACCATGTGGGAACGACGCGAAGCTCTGCACCATACTCAGCTGACCGAACATATTAATTCATTGTCCTCAATCAGCAACCAATCTATTCAAGGCATGATGGCCAATGGCCTGAGCAAAGAGCAAGCCCTGGCTGCGATAAATAGTACCATTTCCCAACAAGGCTTTATTATTGGCTCAAATGAAATCTTCTTGGCAGGCAGTATCATATTCATCAGCATGATCCCCATTATTTGGCTGGCAAGACCGCCATTTAACGGCTCCAACGGGGGAGGGCATTAGATAAAAGGCCGTCTGAATTTCAGACGGCCTTTTATCTATATATTATTTAAGACTCAATAACAGATCTCTAAATGCATTCGGATCTTTAATAAACGTCATTTCGCCTGATTGAGGAAAATGGAAATCCAGTAGGCGGGATACCCAGAAACGGATACATCCGGCTCTTTGTGCAGTAGGGAAATATGCACGTTCTTCATCAGATAAAGGACGCACGCTTTCATAGCCATGGATAAAAGCATCATAAAGAGCAGGGTCTAATTTATTATCGGCTGTCCGCGCCCAGTCGTTAACTGCAATGGCCAAGTCGTACATGAAATTACCATTGCACGCATAATAAAAATCGATGAAGCCGGAAACTTCATCTCCATTAAGCAGTACGTTGTCTTTAAATAAATCGGCATGGATAATACCGGAAGGCAAATGTTCTCCAAGATTTTCATCTAAAGCAGCAATTTCAGCTTGCAGCAGTTTGGCATCTTCGCTATCTAAAACCGGGAGCAACTGAGTGCAGGCATCGTGCCACCAGCCATCATAACGGGGATTTTTCATTTTTAAAGGAAAATCTTGGCCGGCTAAATGCATTTTGGCCAACATCGCACCAGTGTGGAAACATTGTGCCTCAGTCGGCCAGCCGGTATCGGAGCCATTCAAACAAGTTACCAAGCAAGCAGGTTTTCCGGCTAACATAGAATGCAGTCCACCATCTTTACGAGCAATCGGAGCGGCGCAGGCAACGCCATTTTGGCTTAAGTGTTGGTTTAGCTCTAAAAAGAAAGGCAGTTCCTCTGATTTTAAAACCTCAAAAACAGTCAACACATAACGACCGGTTGAAGTAGTCAGAAAATAATTACTGTTAGTAATTCCTTGAGCAATCCCCTGCAAAGAGACAAAATCTCCCAAATCATATTGCAGCAAGAAATCGCGCATTTGAGCGTCGGAAACACTGGTATAGACAGACATAGCAAACTCGAAGCTGAAATAAAATCAAAGAAACATCATACCAAAAAACAAGCGTCAACAATATAAATTAAAGTATAGGTCAAATTCAAAAGGCCGTCTGAAATACTCTTTCAGACGGCCTTAGTATTGAATAGGGTTGGATTTGGGAAGCGGATAGGGAAGATTTGAGGTGTTTTGAGAAAAATAAAAACCCAGTTAAAACAGGGGAGTGATTAAATTTCCGAAAATAATTTTGCGAAAGGTGTTGACTGGTTTTGTTGGGAGGCGTATAGTTCGGTTCTTCGCTGCTGACGCGGTGAAGAAAACGAAGCAGACAGTATAACACAGTTGGTTGA
>ERZ1699260.365-NODE-365-length-18083-cov-2.314658_pt1 | contig 18083 bp, 10 predicted proteins | sample MGYA00581519_ERZ1699260 | MGnify/ENA primary metagenome ERZ1699260 (study PRJEB42319, sample SAMD00040324) | human oral metagenome | material: saliva | host: Homo sapiens | study: EMG produced TPA metagenomics assembly of PRJDB4115 data set (Metgenomic analysis of... | reverse complement strand
GGTGTGGGCTAGTGCGCGACCGAAACTGAAAGCGGCTTTAGGGGTGCAGCGCCTGTCATTAAGCTGAGGTTCTTCTAGCCACCCACGACCGCTACGCACGGGCACCACAGCCGCGCCGCCGTCGTCCATGGCGTCAGTTAGCCAGCGCAGGCCGGTAGCTTCCAACGCGGTTGAACCGGGGATACCTCGATCGTCTTTGCGGAACATAACCAAAGCATAATGCCCGCAATGTGCCAGTTGAGGGTTTAGCTCGAAGCGGCGAGCGTTTCTGGCTTAGTTTCGACGGCGGTCACCCTAAATAGCTTTAGCTCTACGCTCATCACCAACGCCAGTGGCACTAGCAAGCACAGGCTGTAGCGCACCATCGTAAAGCCGGCATCGTTTAGTGCTAGCTCAAGCAAAGTCAGGGTAGTTAAGGCGTTGAAGGTAACCACGTAACGTGCCGGCACATCTGGGCGTCGCGTAGCGCGATAGACCTTAATCCAAGCCAAAATCACTAGCGTCGTGGTTATCAGTGCAAAGATTAGCTTGGTGCTTGCTTCATCATCTGCCGCGAAAACTGGAGTCATTAAAGCGGCAAATCGTGCAGCCATCACATCAATGAAGGTGCCGTCCAAGAATTTCTGACCCAAATGCCCTAAATAACTGGAGTTGCTCCCAAAACAGCACCATTCAATAACTGCTATTACTGATAATAAACTAGCGCCAATTAAGCTGGAAATAACCAAGTCACGCAGGCGTAGGTTATGGTTCGCAAGCTTCAGCATGGCCACTACCAGCGTAATTGCCAGGGCTAGCGCGCCCGCAGCGTTATCGCCCAGGCTCGGCAGCCCAACGGTGACCACACCCAAGGTGCCAATAATGCCCGCCACTATCAGGGACGTACGCAAACCTCGGCGGGGTTTTAGCCAGCTGGTCAAGGTCACCAAAGCCAGCACAAAACCCACCGCACCAACGGCAAAACCAGCGTCAGACAGGCCGTATAGGCGCTGTGTGGTCAGAACACTTACCGCTAGAGGGCTGTTAAAGGCCAAGTTGCCGCCAGTAATACCGTCGCCTAGCCACAGTAGACCGTTTACTGCACAGGCAATAATGAAACTGACAGAATAATTTGCAAATTTAATAGTGACCAGTTCCAGTAGGCAGGTAAGTACCACAGCTATAGCTACTGCCCCCATAAAGGTCACTAAATGCAGCTTCGTTAAACCAACAATAGCCTGATTATCTTCAGGAATACTGCCGGTAACTATAAATCTATAATCATTTGGTTCAACCCCAAATAGGTACCATGAGGTGGCGTTAAGTAGCAGGTAACCTACCGGCAAGCAAGCAGTGAACACTGCCAGCCAGCGCATGAGCAGCAAGTATTTCCGGCTTAGATCTGGGTTATCTGTATAGAAATCTAGTTTCGGGAACTTATTACGCCACACTAAGACAATAACCAGCATTGCTAGCACCACGCACAGCATATTGAAACCCATCACTTTTTGTGAGGCCTGGCTATGAGTGCTTTGATCCATTAAGAAATTAATTAGGTTTGTGCGCGCATCAGGTACAGTTCCCTCATTAATTGAGTACTGTTGGGCTTCCCAAAAGTCCACGCATTTCTCTATGGCCGACGAGTTGTCGACTCGCCCAGGAGCCTGCGGCAATGCTTTACCAGTAGCACCCAGTGGCGGTTTTGCCCCATAACGAGCCGCAATTGTAGGTGCAATATCTGTTAACTGAATTAAGTTATCGCGCTGCACAGAAGGCGCCTGCACTCGCCCAGTTTTGGCGTTCACATCTTTTAGGCCGGGCACTAGAGCTAAATATAATTTGGCAGCTTGACCGTCTGAATAGTAGGTTCCGTTTGCTAGCGAGAGCAGCATTACGTCAACATTATCGCCGTAATATACGCGAATTCGGCTTAAATAACTGGCAATCTCGGTAAGTGGTACCGATGCGGCATCCACAACCGTTACATCGCTTAGATTTTGACCAAATGGACGCTCGGTCTCATAGCTGCCGCCCACCCGGTACTCAGCGAAACTGCATTCGGAGGCCCGTAAAGTTTGCCCTAGTGGCGAGGTGGTTAGATCATAGTCGGCAGTGGTGTAATTGCCTCCCCTGCCGGAATACAGCATGGCAAATTGCCCATTTTTACTTAGAGAATTAGCGCTTTTAGGAATTAGCAGGTTCATTGGTGTAGCTGGATATCCAGCTATATATTGCGCATATTTTCGTATTTCTGCGCCATCGCCGTTCGCGCCAATGTTTTTCCCATCCAAAACGCCATTTAAATCGCGCCAGGTCAGGCCGTAAGTAACCACCATTACCAGAGGTTTAATGCGACTGGTTGCTGTGGCCCCGCAGTTGCGAGTAACCGCAGATCCCGCTGCTGCTTTGCTTTGGACGCTCGCGCCGTCTTGCACACTGCTTACATTGAGGCCACTTGCGCCAGTCGCCGCGTTGGCCCCGCTGGCTAGCAGTAGGCAGGCAAGTAGTCCCACAAAGAGTGCAGTCAGCATTCTTGGCTTTTGGGCCCTCACGACGACGCCGCTCGCCTCCCCCAAGCCTCGCGCCTCCTTTGAGCCGCATGCCCCGCCGTCGTCGCCTCTAAACCAACGCAGCCCAACGCCCCTAAGCAAGTTACCTAACGTAACCTGCAAACTGCGCAAACTTCGATGATCCTTGCCGAACATAAAATCCAGCATAACGCCCATTTAGTGAGCGATTTGACGATTCGCTAAAACAAATTGGGCCGGGAACCTTTAAAAGTCCCCGGCCCAATCGGCTCGGTTTACACTCGTCACGGCGCCGCCTCGGCCACCCAAGCTAGCCGATTGGGGCAGCTGCTCGTTTGGGTTAGCTACTCGATCGGGGTAACCACCATGCGGGTTTTATCCACATAGTCGCGCAACCGCTCAGCAATCTCCTCGAAAGATTCCTGATGCACGGTGGAGGGCCGGTGAATCAGGGCCAGGCGACGGGTGGGAACAGGCTCGGCGAAGCGGGCCACGCTAACGGTCTGCCCTTCGCCTGTACGCAAAGCCCCCTCGGGCACAACCGCTAGCCCGCCACCAACTTTGACTAGCCGCAGGGCGGTTGCCATGTCGATGGTGGTTGCGGCCACCTCATTAATGGGGATATTGCATAGCGCCAGGGTTTGGTCACGCAGGCAGTTGCCGGCCTCCATGAGGATCAGCGGCTGGCGGCTAAGCTCGGCGGGTTTGACGTTGGTGCGCCCAACCCAAGGGTGGGTGTCGGGAACAGCGATTACCAGGTCTTCATCCCATAGGGGCTCACTGATAAAACGCTCCATGCTCTCATCCAAGGCCACCAGGCCTAGGTCAATATCTCCGCAAGCGAGTGCGTCTAGGATGTCCGGGGTGGTCATCTCCCGGAACTCGGAAATTCTGCCAAAATCAGCAATATTGGCGGCATTAGGTACGCCGCTGGCCACAGATTCAGCCAGGTAGGGTGCGGCGGTGGGGATGATCCCCAGGCGCACTTGACCGTAACGCTCCTGACTAATGCGGCTGGCGGCCTCAATAAACCCTTCGGCGGCCAGCACTGCATCACGCGCGAAGGGAAGCAGGTCCTGGCCCAGAGGGGTGATTAGAACCTGTCGCGTGGTGCGCTCTATAAGGGGGCCATCAACGCGCTTTTCCAACGCGGAAATGGACTGGGACAAGCTGGGCTGGCTCACACCAAGTGCCGCTGCTGCGTCACCGTAGTGTTTGTGATCGCAGAGCGTTACAAAGGCCCTCAACTGTGAAAATGAGGGCATTGAAAGTGATGGCATCACTAACCCCCTTTGGTAATTTCGGCTAGGCGAACTTTGCCTGGCCGTGGTTGTGTTTAAGTTTACGCTGCATCCCCCCTAAATTTTCTTGAAATATAAGCGGAAAGTGAGGATTTATAAGGGTTTCTTCACGCTCCGCCTGTGCTTACACTTCAATTATATATGCGCAGGTGAGCGGCTGTTTAGGGGGTAGGTGTTGCTCTGGGCTAAAATTTGCCGGGCTCGCCGGCGCCCAGCTGGCACGAAAGCACCATTTTACTTAGATAAACTGCCCTTCATCTGCTGTTTTTGGGTAAATTTTGCGCTTAGCTTACGGCTAATTTTGGTATCTTTTCCGCGTCCTGACGCCGTCGCCTGCCCCTTTTTGCATCCGCACCACCCCCCACCTCACTGCGGCCACACGCGAAAGCAACACATTCACCCGAGCTGCACCAAAAGCTACCAAAACTCCCCACATTAATGTGACTCGGCTCTCTATGTGCCCTGCGACACGGTGACCAGTATGTGAGCAGCGGTTCTAGGGTAGGTAGAATTTCCAACATGATCGATCTGCGCGCCTTACGTGAGAACCCCGAGCCTTTCCGTGCCAGCCAGATTGCCCGTGGCGCGGACGTGTCCCTAGTTGACCGCATCCTTGAAGCCGACGAGCGCCGTCGTTCATCGCTAAGCGCCTTCGAGACTGCCCGAGCCCAGCAAAAAGAGGTCTCCCGCTCTGTGGGTAAGGCCGCTGCTGAAGAGCGCCCCGCCATCTTGGCCCACGCCAAGGAGCTAGCCGCCCAGGTTAAGGAGCTGGAGGCACGCTCCAACGAGGCCGCCGTCGAGCTAGACACCCTAGCCCACCAGTTCCAGAACCTAATCGAGGGCGCCCCCGCCGGCGGTGAAGAGGACTACGTGGTGCTGCGCCACGAGGGCCCCGCCGTGCGTGACTTTGCTGCTGAAGGCTTTGAGCCCGCTGACCACCTGGCGCTAGGTGAAGGACTGGACATTATCGACGTGCGTCGCGGCGTTAAGGTTTCTGGCTCGCGCTTCTACTTCCTAAAGGGTTGGGGTATGCGCCTGGAGCTGGCGCTAATGACCGCCGCCCTAGACACCGCCGTCAAGCACGGCTTCACCCCGCTAACCACCCCCACCCTGGTTACCCCCCAGATCATGGGCGGCACCGGCTTCCTGGGGGCACACAGCGACGAGATTTACTACCTGCCCGCCGATGACCTGTACCTAACCGGTACTTCTGAGGTGGCCCTGGCCGGTTACCACACTGACGAGATCCTGGATCTAAGCGCCGGCCCCAAGCGCTACATGGGCTGGTCCACCTGCTACCGCCGCGAAGCTGGCGCTGCCGGTAAGGACACGCGCGGCATCATCCGCGTCCACCAGTTCAACAAGGCCGAGATGTTCTCTTACTGCCGCCCTGAGGACGCCGCAGATGAGCACCAGCGCCTGCTGGCCATGGAAGAAGAGATGCTGGCCAAGGTTGAGCTGCCTTACCGCGTGATTGACACCGCCGCAGGCGACCTGGGCACCTCCGCCGCCCGCAAGTTCGACTGCGAGGCCTGGCTGCCCACCCAGCAGCGCTACATGGAGGTCACCTCCACCTCTAACTGCACCACTTTCCAGGCCCGCCGCCTGGGTATCCGCGAGCGCCGCGAGAACGGCACCAGCCCCGTGGCCACCTTGAACGGCACCTTGGCCACCACTCGTTGGATGGTTGCGATTTTGGAGAACCACCAGCTGCCGGACGGCTCCGTGCGTGTGCCTGAAGGCCTGCGTCCTTACCTGGGCGGCCTGGAAGTTATTGAGGCTCCCGCCGGCGCATGAGCAAAATCGCCGCTTCCGGCATGCCTATCACCCCTGAGGGTGAGTTGAGTGCTGCGGCTGCTGCGGCGCGTGCTAATCCGCTTGACGACGCCGCTTTTGGCGCTGCTGTAGCGGCCATGCGCGCCCAGTTGGAGGCTTGGGCTGGGCGTGCCGGGGGCTCTGACCTGCCGCCGCTTGACCGCTCTACCCTGCTGGCGTTGGATATTGACGGCACCATTTTGGACATTAACGGCGAGGTGCCCCCGCGTACCCGCGCCGCCGTCGTCGCTGCTGCCCAGGCGGGCGTGCAGGTAGTCCTAGCCACCGGGCGCGGTATTGAGGCCGCCCTGCCGGTGGCGGATTTCCTGGGACTAACCCGGGGCTGGATGGTGTGCGCCAATGGCGCGCTAACCGTGCGCCTGGACCCCAAGCTGAAGGGCACGGCGTCTTTGCCCGGCGGCTACGAGATCACTAATTCGGTTACTTTTGACCCCACCACCGCCATTGGGCGTCTACATCAGGTGCTGCCTGAGGCTATTTTCGCGGTGGAAATGCCGGGCCGGGGCTTTTTGACCAGCGCCGACTTCCCGCCTGGGGAGCTAATTGAGAACACCACCACGGTGTCGCTGGAGCAGCTGTCAAGCCAGCCGGTTAGCCGCGTGATTGTGCGTGCCCCGGGGATGGCGCTGGCTGACTTTGAGGCGGCGGTGCGTAGCGCCGGCCTGCACGCGGTGGAGTATGCCATTGGTTGGACGGCTTGGCTGGACGTCAACGCCGCCGGGGTGTCTAAGGCCAGGGCGCTGGATGCTTTGGTTTCTGGCTTGGGGGTGAAGCACACGGTGGCTATGGGCGACGGCGCCAATGACTTAGGGATGTTGCGTTGGGCTGATCTGTCGGTGGCTATGGGTAGCGCCCCTGCGCGCGTCAAAAACGCCACCAGCGTAGTCACCGAGCCGGTGTGGCATGAGGGGGCGGCTATCGTCTTGGCGGCTCTGTCCCGCTAAACCCGCTTTGAGCTGGTTGTAGACTATAACCAGGACTTAGCGAAGGAGCTTTATGCGTGCCGGCACCTATATCAAGTACGTCGCTACTTGCCTCCCCACTGCCCTGATTGGCATCGGCATTTTTCTGGCTATTTTCCGCGCCAACCCACACCTGGGCCTCTATAGCGGCATTGCCGCGCTGATCGTGTGGGGGCTGACTATGGTGGGCTTGGCGCGAGCCTTGCAAGAAGTGGGTGGCCTAGTGAAGGTGGGGGACGACGTCGTCACCAAAGCGGACCAGGCCAAAACCAGCGCCCCGGGCAAAGACAAGGCCGCCCCGGATGAACCCGAAGCGGCCTTGATCAGCAATTGGTTTAAACGCCGCGAACGCGGTTTCCCACGCTGGATGCCTTACCTATTTGACCTGGTAGCAGCCATTCCGGCGGCGGCAGGGCTAGTAGCGGGGGTGGCTTTCTTTAGCGGACAGAGCGCTTCCCTGACCACTATGGCGGCCCTGATGCTGACCTGCATCCTGTACGTGTCCTGGCGTCAGCAGGCCTTCAAAACCGTCTAGCGCCAGGGCTAGAACTTCACCTCACGCTGGCTGGGCGTGGCCGAGTAGATCTGCTTGCCGGCGCGCCACGAGCCCAGCACCGGCGCACCAAAGCTGAGCGCGTGGAACCAGTCGGGGGCGTCAAGCATGATGAAGTTGGCGCTGTTACCCACCGCGATGCCGTAGTCGCTTAGGTGTAGGGTGCGCGCGGCGTTGTGGGTGATGAACTTGTAGGAGTTGAGAATTTCGCTCCGCGACATCATCTGCGTGGTGTAGAGCCCGTTAAACACCACGTCACGCAGGTTGCCCGTGCCCATAGGGTTCCAGGGGTCCTCAATGTCGTCTTGACCGAAGGAAACGTTGATGCCGGCGTCGGTTAGTTCCTTAACGCGGGTGACGCCTCGACGCTTGGGGTAGGTGTCCATGCGGCCTTGCAGGTGGGTGTTGACCAGCGGGTTTGACACAAAGTTAAGACCGCTAAGTTTTAGCAGCCGCAGCAGGCGGATGAAGTAAGCATTGTTGTAGGAGTGCATGGCGGTGGTGTGGGAGGCGGTGACGCGCTCGCCGATGCCGGCCTCTAGGGCGCGGGTGGCTAGGGTTTCTAGGCCGCGTGAGGCTTCGTCGTCGATTTCGTCGCAGTGCACGTCCATGAGCAGGTCAAACTCTTGGGCTAGCTCCACCGCATAGTTAAGTGATGACACCGAGTATTCGCGGGTGAATTCAAAGTGCGGGATGGCGCCAATGCAGTTGACCCCCATTTGGGCGGCGCGGCGCATTAGTTGGCGCCCGTTGGGGAAGGATTCGATGCCTTCTTGCGGGAATGCCACGATCTGCAAGGTGATGGTGTCGGCGATTTCTTCACGCAGGTCGATTAGGGCGCGTAGGGCGGTCAGTTCGGGGTCGGTGACGTCCACGTGGGTGCGCACGTACTGCACACCGAAGCTGGCTTGCTGGCGGATTGCGGCCAGGGCGCGCTCGTAGGCGTCAGCGTAGGTGAGCGACTTTTTGCGTTCGCTCCACACTTCGATGCCTTCAAATAGCGTGCCGGACTCGTTGTAGCGCGGCTGCCCACTGGTTAGCGCCGAGTCTAGGTGCACGTGGGATTCAATGTAGGGCGGTAGTACTAGCCGCCCGCCGCCGTCGACGATCTGCTCCCCAGCCTGCGCCTCTAGGCCCGCCTCAAGCTGCGCAAACTTTCCGTCCTTGATGCGGATGTCGGTTAGCTGGGGGGCGTTTTCGATGCGTACGTTTTTAATCAGTAAGTTCATTTTCTTCCCTTTCGCTGGTTTTTAAGGCCGACGACGCCGCCCGGCCTGTGGGGACGACGTCGCCGTTTAGTTGGGCTTAGCCCCGGCTATAGCGGGCCGGGCCGGCATCTCAAGCCGGGCCGGCGCCCCAAATCGGGGCGCCGTCTGTAGCTCCGGCTAACTTGCAGCCCTGGCCACTAGCGCCGGCGCAGCCGGCCAGCACAGTTACAGGTCTTGCGGCTCACCCACAGTGAATTCCAGGCCCAGGGCGTGCTCCAGGGCCATCCCACCCAGGTACACCACCACCGTGGTCACCATGGCGTTAATGGCGGGAATACCTAGGTCTTTAACAAACCAACCCACCAGGGCCCCGGCCAGGATAGACAGCACCGGCACCCACTTAAAGGCCACGATCCCCGCACTGTAGGAGCGGCGTCGGGCAAAGTAATCCACAATCAGGACCGTGCCCACGGGCGGCAAAGTGGCGTTCAAAATGTTGAGCCAACCCACAAAGTTGTCGTACAGCCACAGGGCAGCCAGCGTGCCCAGGATGCCGGCCACCAGCACCAGCGGCTTCTTGGGGATCTTGGTGATGTTGGCGTAACCCAAACCGGTGGTGTACAGGGCGTTGTTGTTGGTGGTCCAAATGTTGGCGCCCAGCACCACAATGGCGGGAATGGCCAGGCCCTGGGCGATCATCACGTAGAAAATGTCGTCTTTGCCGGTAAACGCGCCGCCTACCGCACCGAAAGAGAACATCAGGGTGTTACCCAGGAAGAAAGCCACCACGGTGGTGATCACGGCGGAGGAGGTGGATTTAGCGAAACGGGTGAAGTTAGGGGTGGCGCTACCGCCAGAAACGAAGGAGCCCACCACTAGGCCCACGGCGCTAACCACGCCCATGCCGGTGCTTTTAGCGAAGATGGCAGACAGCCCACCGCCGTCGGCAGTGGCACTAACCATGGAGTAGGTGCCCAAAATAGCGATCAGGGGCACGGAAATGAACGAAACAATTTCAATTGCTTTAATACCGTAGTAGGCGCTGGCGGTCATCAACCCACCAGCAATAATCACAATCACCCACACGTTTACGTGCAGCAGCTCGGCGGTGGGTTTAGCGAACATGGCCACGCCCACACCAAACCAACCCATCTGGGTCAAGCTGATCAGGGCTGAAGGCAGGAATGAACCTTTAGTTCCAAATGTGCGCTGGGACATCAGGTCGAAACTCAAACCGGTTCTCGCGCCGATATAACCCAGCGCGCCGGTGTAAACCGCCAAAATTGCGCCGCCAATAAGCACAGCCAGGATGTAGCCGTTTAAATTTAGGCCCTGGCCGAGTTTGGCGCCCACGCTCATGGAGGCGGAGAAGAAGGTAAAGCCCAACATAACAAAACCGACGGCCCAAAATGACCGTCGGCTTTGTGTGGGAACAGCTTCGAAGGAATAGTCTTCGTCAATGGCACTAGAGTGCTGGGAAATGAGTGCGTCTAGATCTTGTGCAGAATTTGCCGCGTCAGCAGCTGCCGCGCTGGATGCGCCGGAACTGGTGGATGCGCCGGAGCTGGCGGATGCGCCAGGAGATGATGAGGCTGCGGCCGGGTTGTGGCCGGGATGAGACGAGCTCATGGGTTTCCTTCCAAAAGGTAGCCAAAATCCACGGTAGGTTACTGGTTAAATTTAGGCTGATTCAAGGCTTTAAGCACTAAAGCTTGCCAAATGTGCATAAAGCTACTTTCTGGAATGGTTTTGACGGTAGGCTGTGGCTAGCAGGCGCCATAGTGGGTGCTGCTCAAGCTTGCTGCCTTGCTGCTTTGTTGCCTGGTGGCGCTTTTCAGCCCACGCACGCCCGCTAAGGCAAGAGCCGCTAGGCAAATATTTATCTGTACCAGGAGGCCGCGATGGCGCTGCAATGGATTGGTTCCCCCGAACACACCCGCTGGTTGGGTCAGCACACTCAGGCTTTGCTGGATTTTGCGCGCCGTAGCCGGGTGCCCGGTGGTTTTGGCTGGATCGGTCCCAACGGCGTCGTTGATTCTTCCCGGCCGGTAGAGCTGTGGATCACTGGGCGCATGACCTACGTGTTTAGTGTGGGCGTGCTGTTGGGTGTGCCCGGGTGCCGGCGCTACGCCGACCATGGGGTGCAGGCGTTAACTAACGCGTTTTGGGATGAAACCAATGGGGGCTGGTTTAGCGCCATTGAGGGTGAGCTAGATGAGGACGGCCATGGCCGGCCAGCCCCCGGTTTTACCCGTAAAGAGTGCTACCAGCACGCTTTTGTGTTGCTGGGAGCGGCTACGGCCCTGGCGGCGGGGCGTCCGGGGGCGACGGCCCTGCTTAAGCAGGCCCTGGAGGTGCATGAGCGTTACTTCTTTGACCACTCCCAGTCCATGCCCACCGAGTCTTATGCCCTAGATTTCACTGACCCGGAGGATTACCGGGGTATTAACGCCGCCATGCACACGGTGGAGGCCTACCTGGCTATTGCGGACGCCACCGGTGATGACCGTTGGCTGGAGCGCGCCCTGGGGATTGTGGACTTTGCTATTAACCAGCAGGCCCGCGCCCACGGCTGGCGTATCCCTGAGCACTACAGCACCACTTGGGTGCCGGATCCTGACTACAACATTGATGAGGTAGCTCATCCCTTCCGCCCCTTTGGTATCACCCCCGGTCACGGCCTGGAGTGGGCTCGCCTGACAGTACAGTTGCGGGCGGCTTTGCTAGAGGTTGGTTTGGAGGCGCCGGATTGGATGCTGCCGGCTGCTTTGGAACTGTTTACCCGTTCGCGCGCTGATGGTTGGAATCGCGACGGCGCCCCCGGCTTTGTTTACACCGTTGATTTTGTGGGCACACCGGTGGTGCACGAGCGTATGCACTGGGTGACTTGTGAGGCTATTAGTGCTGCCGCCGCCTTGCACTGTGCGCTAGTTAACGAACCGGTGCCGTTGGCCGCTAAGGCCACCAGTATGGCCTATTTGGAGCACGCCTACCGCAGTGCTTGGGATTACTGTGAGCAATACATTATTGGTGGTGGGGACCCCTTTACCCGCGCCGAGATTGACCCGCAAAATGCGCCCTTAGACCAGGCCGGGGCCTGGGTGCATGAGCTAGATCAGGCCAACCAGCCCTCCACCCGCACCTGGGCTGGCTACCCGGATATTTACCACGCTTTGCAGGCCACTTTGATTCCGCGCGTGCCGGTGTGGCCGGTACTACCCGGCGCACTGCGAGATGGCCTGTTAGACCGTTAGTAGTGCGTGATAAAGTTACGCGTGCTGACCGCCGGAAACGCATAAGGATCTGTGGCGTTTGTGGAGGTCCAGCTGGAGAGGTGACAGAGCGGCCGAATGTGACGGTCTTGAAAACCGTTGTGTCTGCAAGGGCACCAGGGGTTCGAATCCCCTCCTCTCCGCCGGCCAGTTTAAAAATCGCTTTGCTAGAGAGAGATTTTTAAGCTAGGCTTAGTCGCGGTCGTTGACCGTTTGGAGACGTCGCATAGTGGCCTAGTGCGCCTTCCTGCTAAGAAGGTTGAGGTTGATAGCCTCTCGCGGGTTCAAATCCCGCCGTCTCCGCCACCAAACCCCGCCACGGCGGGGTTTTTTGTTGCCTAAACGGCCCGGATTTACGCCAAAACATAGCTGTTTGCACAGACATTTTCAGAGCTTTCCCAGGTTCACTGGCGTCTACCTCAAGCTTACGATGCAACTATTTTTCTGGTACTGCTCGCTAAGTTTTAGTAGGTATAATGCAGAAATTACGTAAATACGGGGTTTTCACCCTCGCTCTAGCAATGAGTGCTAGTGCGTTAATTCCGACTGCCGCCGCCTCCCCCAAGGCAGGCACTGCCCTACCGGCAGCTACGTCGTCGGCAACCCCGCAGATGGTGGACATGACCACCTCCTGGTCCCAGGCCCAGAAGCTAAACCAGCAGGTGCAGACCCTAGGTAAGCAGGTCGCCCCGCAGATCACTGATTCTTGCAGTTACGTACCCCTGCCCCAGGATGCACGTCAGGGCTACGTTGACTACCTGAACACCTTGCGCGCCTTCAACAACATTGGCGCCACCAAGCTCAGCCCCAACGAGACCATTCACCGCGAAGCCCAGGAGGGCTCAATCGCGATGACCACCGCCAGCGGCATCAGCCACGGCCTAAAGCCTGAAACCCAGAAGGGGAACAGCCGTTTCCGTCCTGGCCCTAACGGCACCTGGCCTTGCAGCACCGCCGGTGGTGTCCGCTCCACCCTCTCTGGCCTGCTGTCTTGGACCACCTGGCAGTCCGCCACCATGGCCTACCACGCCGACAACCTGGCCGCCGACTCGGGCGTGTCCAGCCTGGGCCACCGCATGTACATGTTCAGCCCCAACCTGGTTTACACGGCTGTAGGCGCTAGCCGCTCTAGCTCCGCCCGCAGCTCCAGCGTCAACCAGGTGGTGCTCTCCTACGCGCACGGCTCACGCTTTGCCGACATGTCCTACGAGACCGGCTCTATCACCCAGCCTGACTCCAAGGTGAAGCGCCCGGCCACCATGGAGTGGCCCGCCGCCGGTTACTTCCCCTACTCGCTAATGAGCAAGGACGCCGAATGGTCGCTTTCGGTTCTCAGCAGCGAAGCCAAGCTGCTTGAGGGCGCTCAGGTGGAAATCACCGCCCCCAACGGCACCGTAACTCGCCCCACGGCCCGCACCACCGGCATCAGCGAGTCCTCAGGCTACCAGAGCGTGGCTTTCGCAGCCCCCGAGCTTGTAGCCAAGCCGGCCGCCAACACGGTAGCAACCTACACCGTTAAGATCACCGCTAAGGGCAAGTCCTGGACCTACCCGGTGCGTCTGTTCAGCTCGCTGAGCGGCGACGCGCTGTCCTCCAGCGCTGACAAGACCGCCCCGGTCTTCTCTATGCCCGCCACCTCCAAGGTGGCTTACGGCAGCAAGTTCAACCCGCTTGAGGGCGTTACTGCTTTCGATGACCGCGACGGCGACGTCACCAAGTCCATCACCGTGGTTAACAACCTGAACACCTCCCGTCCGGGCACCCAGACTGTGGTTTACCGGGTCAAGGACAAGGCTGGTAACTCCACCGAGTTCAAGCGCTCCGTGACCGTGCTCAGCCAGCAAGAAAGCAAGGCTAGCGTGTTCATTGTTGGTAACGCCGTATCCAACAAGGACGCTATTGTTCAGGTAAACGGCCTCAAGGGTGACTACCAGATCACCATCAAGTGGGTGACCACTAAGAAGCAGGGTAATTCCACATACTGGTACAGCTACTGGCGTGGTCCCTACAATGTCAGTGCTAACCTACAAACCCGCACCACTGTTTCGCTTAAGGACGTACCTTCTGGCGCAAAGCTAAGCGTAATCCTCAAGCAGGGTGGTAAAGACATTCTCACTAGTACTGAAGTCACTGTTAAGTGAGATTCTGATGCGATAAACCGGCGAATTTTGATAATTAAATTCGCCGGTTTACGTCTCAGATTATGAAAACTCGCCACAATTTCGCTTAAAGATGTGGCAAGGTTAAGGGTGGTTGTGTAGCTAATCTACATAAACTCCCGCATAGCAAGGAGAAACCAGTGCTCAAACCCAGTTTGAACCGGAGGAGGATCACGGCGTTTACGCTGAGCGTGGCAACTGCCTGCGCGCTTGCGGCTCCCGTTGTGGCATCTCCTACCGCAAATATTCCGTCAGGGACTTTCACTTCAGCCCTGCAGCTTGCCAATGGCACCCAGGCCACTAATGTGCCCGGCCACTGGCTAGTAACCCTGTCTGCGCCTTCGGTATCCAACGGTGGTAGCGCGTCCTCGATCGAAACCCAGCAGGACAAGCTCGCCGAGGCCATCAAGGACGCCGGCATCAACGCTAAGATCACCAACAACTACGACCAGGTCTGGAACGGTGTTTCCGTTTCTGTCAGCGACTCTCAGGCCGCTCAGCTGGCCAAGCTGCCTGGCGTTGTAAGCGTTCAGCCCGTTATCGAGGTTCCGCGTCCCGAGGTCAAGACCTCCAAGGACCTGACCACCAGCGAAGGTGAAACCAAGTACTCCTGGGGTGCTCCCCTGGGTATGACCAACGCTGACCGCGCTCAGAGCGAACTTGGCCTGACCGGTAAGGGCGTCAAGATCGGTATCATCGACTCCGGTATTGACATTGACCACCGTGAATTCGGTGGTACCGGCGTTTCTGGTTCCGGCACCTCCCGTGAAAAGGGCGACGGCGCCAAGGCTGACGGCGCTGTAGGCTTCCCGAACTCTCGCGTCATCGCTGGTTACGACTACGTTGGTGACGACTACGGCGCGAACGGCACCTACGACCCCAAGCCGGACCCGATTCCGGATGACTGTGGCGGTCACGGTACCCACGTTGCCGGTATTGCTGCCGGTGGCGGCGCCGCTGGTTCCAGCACCGAGGTTCGCGGTGTAGCCCCTGAGGCTTCCCTGGCTGCCTACCGTGTGTTTGGCTGCGACGGCAAGACCAGCACCGACATCATCATCACTGCCATGGAGCAGGCCACCAAGGACGGCATGGACGTAGTCAACATGTCTCTGGGTGCTGCCTACATGGTTCTGCCCGACTACCCCACCACCAAGGCCGTAAAGACCATGGTTGACGCTGGTGTGGTTGTGGCTATCGCTCAGGGTAACGACGGCGCCGACGGTCTGTGGACCCTGGGTGCTCCTGGTGCTGCCACCGAGGCCATCACTGTCGCCAGTGTGGACAACACCGTCGAAACCAACTACTACTTCACCGCTAGCGGCGTAGACAACAAGTTCTTCTACAACGTCGGTAGCAACGGTGGCGACTTCGCTCGCTCCAACGTTGCTTACCCGGTAGTTGCCTCCGGTGAGGCCGACTCTGAAGACGGCAAGCTGTGCACCGCCCCCAGCGACACTAACGCTTTCAAGGGCAAGTACGTGCTTATCCGCCGTGGTGGCTGCACCTTCGGCACCAAGGCCGCTAACGCTCAGAAGGCTGGCGCCGTCGGTGTAATCATCGACAACAACCAGGCCGGCACCATCGGCATGAACCTGGCCAACGAGGCCGACCCGGTAAAGATCCCCGGTGTTTCCATCACCCAGGCTGACGGTGACGCTCTGCGTGCAGCCCTCAAGGCTGACACCACTGTCACCTTCGGTGAGACCTTCGGCGACCGCCCGGTCAGCACCGGTGGTCTGGTTTCAGACTTCTCCTCTTGGGGTCTGAACGGCAAGCTGGAAATGAAGCCGGATGTAGCCGCCCCCGGTGGTCTGATCTGGTCCACCTGGCCGCTTGACCACGGCGGTCCGTTCAACACCATTTCCGGTACCTCCATGGCTACCCCCTACACTGCTGGTGCAGCTGCCCTGATCTTGCAGGCACACCCTGAGCTCAAGGACGCCAAGAACGCCAGCACCAGTGAGGGCGTGCGCGCACGTCTGCAGTCCACCGGTTCTCCGCGTCTGTGGAGCGAGGGCAACGGCGACAAGAGCCTGCTTGAGCCCACCGCCCGCCAGGGTGCCGGTCTGATCGACGTCTACCGCGCTGCTTCCACCAAGGTTCTGCCGAGCGTTTCTCGCCTGAACCTGGGCCAGCAGATTGCCGGTGAAAAGACCCACGAGATCACCCTGACCAACTCTGGTTCTGAGGCTGTGACCTACAAGCTTGGTCACGTGGACACCGTCACCACCACTGGTGAGTCCTCCAAGCCCACCCGTGGCACCACCAACGGCGCCACCGTTTCCACCGATGGCACCTCGGTAACCGTTCCGGCTGGTTCTTCCGCCAAGGTTGCCGTCAAGGTCAGCGCCCCCGAGGGCATTGGCAACGGTGACTTCTACGGTAGTTACGTCACCCTGACCCCGGACAACGCTGCTCAGACCCTGCGCATCCCGTTCGTGGGTGTAGGCGGTAACCTGGCCGAGTCCAAGACCCTGTACAAGACCGGTCCGGTTCTGGCTACCGAGAAGCTGAAGGTTGTTAACAAGGCTGGCCACCAGTTCACCATGTTCAACGACCGTCCGCACGTCTACTTCAAGGCTGACGTACCGCTGATCCGCTCCGGTTTGGTGGCCATGCGCAAGACCGACGACGGCAAGTACGAGGTCCTGTCTGACAAGGTCTTCATCTCCATGAGTGACAAGGGTTGGAACCGTACGAACACCCGCCTGGTGCGTTGGGACGGCTCCTACCTGGACGCTGACAACCAGCTCCAGCAGGCTCCTGAAGGTACTTACCAGCTGTGGGAGCTCAACGCCCCCGCCGGTGCCGACACCACCGTGCTTGAGCAGTACAACATCTGGATGAGCAACGACTTCACCATTGACTGGCGTCGTAGCGACTACCTGCCCACCATCACTCTTAAGGCCAGTGGCGACGTTACCGCCGCCGCTACCACTGCCACTGCGGACGCTTCTACCTCTGACGCTGACCCGCGTAACGGCAAGCCTGAGGCAATGGTTGACGACAACGTCTTCACCTACGCTGTGGTTTCCTCTGGCGCCCCGATCCCTCTGGACGCCGGCAAGGTCTACAACATCTCCAAGGTGCAGTACGTACCCAACCAGGGCAACGACGGCGTGGACTCCATGCCCGCCACCGGCTGGAAGGCCGAGGTCTCCGTTGACGGTAAGACCTGGACCGACGCCGGCTCTGGCAGCCTCAGCGGCGAAGCAATGGTTCCCCAGGACCTGACCCTCAAGTCTGGTGCTAAGGGCCGCTTCGTGCGCATCACCCTGACCAGCGACAAGGGCAAGGTTGGCGTAGCCGAGCTGCGCATCGCCGGCACCCCTGCTGGTGACGCCACCGCTCAGCCGACCGAGCAGCCCACCGCTGCTCCGACCGGTTCTGCTGCCCCCACCGCGCAGCCCACCGGCTCCGCTGCTCCGACCAACCCGGCTCAGCCCACCGCTGCTCCGAGTGTGTCCGCTTCCAGCTCGGCTTCTGCCCTGCCTGGCAAGCCCAGCGGCAAGCCCTCTGCTCTGCCCGGTAAGCCCGGCAAGGGCGACGACAACCGCGAGCCGCTGGCCCGCACCGGTACCACCATCGCCATCGGCATTGGTGCGCTGGTCCTGGCCGCAGCTGGTGCAGGCGCCCTGGCCCTGCGCAAGCGTCGCGACGCTGAGGCCGGTAGCGAGGCCTGATCTCGGTTAAACAGCGCGGCTAACGCGTTGATTTAACCCCTGTGGGGGGCGGCTCGAAAGAGTCGCCCCCCACCTTTTTATTCTCAAAACCTAGTATGTCCAGCGTCACACCATTTGGATTTGCGCCCGCGCATATAGGTGTGTAAAGTTCTTTCTTGTCGGAAACGACATGCGCCCGTAGCTCAATGGATAGAGCGTCTGACTACGGATCAGAAGGTTGGGGGTTCGAGTCCCTTCGGGCGCGCCAGCAGCTCGCCGTCACTGTTTAAACTTTGGCCGCGGGCTGTTTTCAATTTTAGGGTAAATTCTCCCCTACTTTGTCGTAGCCCTACTTTCTGTAGAGATCATGAAAAAAATATCGGTTACCAGCAGGTACGTAAATTTTTTTAGTCGCTCCCAACAGCTGCCGGACCCGCTACCCACCACAGCTGGCGGTATTTGGCGCTATTTATACAAAGAATCCTGGCAAATTCTGGCCCTCTACCTAGTTTTAACCCTGCTTCAAGACATTGCGTTTGTCTTAATCCCCAGGCTACTAGGTACTCTGCTCGACGACGCCCTCACCCCCGGGGTGAGCTTACGTGGGACGGTAACTGCACTAG
>ERZ1699260.357-NODE-357-length-18283-cov-3.763935_pt1 | contig 18283 bp, 18 predicted proteins | sample MGYA00581519_ERZ1699260 | MGnify/ENA primary metagenome ERZ1699260 (study PRJEB42319, sample SAMD00040324) | human oral metagenome | material: saliva | host: Homo sapiens | study: EMG produced TPA metagenomics assembly of PRJDB4115 data set (Metgenomic analysis of... | reverse complement strand
GTCCGGCTCGTGGGCTCGGGGATGTGTATAAGAGCCAGCCCTTTGGCTGGCTAAAAGCAAACGGCGCGGCAGTGTCGCGCACCGTCTATGCCAACTTATTCGCCCTCATCGGCACCACTTATGGCGCAGGCGACGGACGAACTACCTTTAATCTCCCGGATTTGCGCGGTGAATTCATCAGGAGTTGGGATGACGGGCGAACTGTCGACAACGGACGTGTCATAGGCTCATGGCAGGCAGATGAATTCCGAAGTCACAGCCACGGCATCGGTGTCAAAAGCATGTCCGACACCGACAGGGGTAGCAATACGTCAACCGTATCAATTGACACTGTCGGCCAAACCGACCCGGCTGGCGGCATTGAAACCCGCCCTAGAAATATCGCCCTGCTGGCATGCATCAAGGCATAAGTCACCTTAAACCGTTTAGAAAGGTAAAAAAATGACCCAAAACATCCAATGGACAAAACCCGTCTGCCAACTTGATGCCGACCATCTTTACATCGGCCAAACCACAGCCGATCTAGACATCATGGCACGAGATGGAAGCTATCTGATTCCCGCCGGTTGCATCGACACCGACCCGCCTCAAATCAGCGCAGACAAAGTCGCCCGCTGGAACGGCGAAGGCTGGGATGTCATCGAAGACCATCGCGGCAAAATTGCCTACCGAAAAACTGATGGTATAGCCGTTACCATCGACCAAATCGGCAGCCTTTCAGACGATCTGACTATGAGTGCCCCGCCGTCAGAATATTGCGAATGGGACGGAAAAAAATGGACGGAAAATCAAATCAAAAAAACAAAAGCAGAAGAGACTAAACTCGCCACCGCGAAAGTCATCGCCCTGTCTCGCCTCAATCAACGTGCCCAAGCCATCGTCAACGAACAAAGCGGCATGGATGACCTCCCTGCCTTTGAAGTGCAGAGCTGGCCAGTACAAGCATCTGAAGCACGCGCATGGCAGGCGGACAATTCCACTCAAACTCCTGTCCTTGACCAAATTGCCCAAGCAAGAGGCATCAGTCCTGACAAACTCAAAGCGGCTGCCCTCAAAAAAACCCTGGCCTATGAATCCCTTTGCGCCACCATCGCAGGCAAAAGGCAGGCAATCGAGAAACAAATCGAAGCCGCAAAAACCCTAGACGAATTAAACACTATCAATACCGAAATCAGCTTTTAAGGTCGTCTGATCATGAAACAAAGTATCAAAAACTATATGAGAAATATCGCCATCGCTGCCGACCAGCTCGCAAACGCCATGATTGCAGGCAGTCCGGACGAAACCGTCAGCTGCCGTGTCTACCGAGGTGCAGTGTTGGCTGTACATCCGAACCGCGCCGCCCGGATGGCGTATCGTACGATAAATACACTGTTTTTTTGGCAGGAAGACCATTGCCGCGCGGCCTACCTGCGCGAAAAGCAACGCGCGCATTTGCCGGATGGGTTGAAATGACTGCCCGCGTTGATTTTGCCGTCAAACAAGGTACCACCGTACCGCTGACCTTTGCCATACTTGACGGCAAGGGCAAGCCGCATCCATCGCTCAAACATCTGGACAGCGCGGTTCTGACCATCGTTCCGACAGCAGCAGAGGCGTTTACCTTGCCCCTCTCCATCAAGCCGGGCGGCATCGGTACGGTTTTGACGGCAGAGCAGACACGCGAATGGAGATGGCGGTGGGCGCGGTACAACGTGCGCGTTACCGTTAAAGGCGTCGCCGCCGTGATTTACGAGGGCAATCTGACCCTTGAAACAGAGTTGGGAGCTTAGTAAATGGCAGAGATAAAAGGTGGAATTACCGTCAGCGGCGGCAGCGTTGATAGCATGCCAGTCATCCTTGATGGTCGGAAAAGTATTTACGAGGAAGCGATTGAAAAAGGCATCATAGATACGAATACGACCTATGAACAATTTTTAGAAAGCTTATCCATCAAACCAAATGAGATTAAAAAAGCTGTCAAGGATTTGGTTGATGAAAACTTAGAAAAAAAAGTTAATCAGGCGGTTGCGGTTGCAGTTGCCATGTTGGATTTAAGCAAAATACCAACACAACCGGCACCGACACAGCCCGCACCGGCGCAACCTGCACCAGCGCAACCTGCACCAGCGCAACCTGTTCCGGCACAACCATCAACAGAGACACCGAGCAGCTCAGTCGATTTGTCAGATGAGGCTTTTGATGAAATTAATAAACTCTTAGGAAATAACTAATGGCAAAAACAAAACTAGACCAGGCAATGGTCGGTATGGCCAAAGCTGTTGCTACGGCGAAAGGTGATGCCGCAGAGGCAAAAAAACTTGCGGAGAATGTCACTGTATCTGCCACAGTAAATGAGAAAGGGATTTTGTCACTTAACGGTAAAGAGTCTGAAATTCATCTGATTACTCCCAAAACCGTCAGTGAAGAAGTTGGGAAAGCTTTAGGCAGTGCGGATACGCCGTCTCGTCTTTTGGCCGCACAGGCTCAATTTGAGAGTGCTCAAGTTGCATCTGCTGTGAAAATCGCGTTGGAAAAGGGGAAGGTCTATATCGAGGATGCCTTGCCTGAGAAGATTCGCGATAAAGTAATGTCAGGCTATTATCGTGATACCTCAACTAAAGTGCAAAACGAGGTGGCTTCAGTTAAGCTCGAAATCACCCGTGCTATTCAGAAGCTATATGATGAGTTGCCATCGAATGTCTTTATTACCTCTCGTGGCGGGTACTTCCCTATTACCAAGAACATTGGCTATAAGCCCGAATACTTCGGCAAAGATGGGCGAAATCTTGCTGTTGGTGGTGTGACGCTTCCCGTCAACGGACAGCAGCCGTGTATTGCTTTTCATCGTTCGATTTTTAACGTATTCGATTTTTCACAGGCTGAGTTTTCCGTACAGGAAATGGGCTTGTCTGCATTCCACTTATGCGGGAAATCGGAAGGTAATGTGATTTTTCATGGTGGCAAAATCACAACCAGAGCCTATGAGCTTTTCGGATACAAATCAGGTGAGGCAGATGCCGATAAACGTTGGATTCCTCATATTGACGGTTGGACAAAAGAAGCACCAAACGTCGGCACTGGAATGTCTTTAAAAGGATATCCGGTTGCCGGCGCAAATACTGCTTCATATGCGCACGATTTTGCGCGTTATATGGAGAATTCATGTGATTCCTCAGGCGTTCGTCAACCTGATGGCTATAATCTTGAAAAAATTAAAGAATTATTTTTCTTGGAATCCAAGCAGATCGTTAATAGTGCTGGTGGATACTTTAATAAAAACGGCGAATCTGCATTTCCACAAGCGGATGGGACAACTGCGTCAACATGGGGATTGTGGCGCGGTGGACAATGGTGGAGTCGTGGGTATGGTTGGCGCATTTATGATTGCCGAAATACCGAAATTAAGAATTTCCATGTAACAGGCTTTACCGGCGGCGCAATTGCCGCAGGGTTGCACGGCTCTCCTGCTGGCGAAGACATCCAGCCCGGCGACGTAGAAGGTGCATTGGCTAAAGGCTGTGTAGCTATCAATACTCGTATCACTGGGGGTTACTATAACCACAACTATACTTGTGGGGTTGAAGCCATCCGAGTTATCGGTTATGAGTTAACCGGGATTTTTGCCCCCGACTCAGTAATAGGACATCCCGATGCCAATTTGGAGCATGTACGAGGTTGGAATAACTCAATAATCAGCTTGGATCCGGGTTACCAAAGCTGCACCAGTAGATATTTGCCTATGGATAACATCTATATTCATGCCAATACATTTGGCTTGGGTAAACGGAAGGTAATTGATATCCATACTGGCAATAATGTCAAAATTTATAACAATTCTGGCAAAGCTATGTATTACGGAATATCGACAGTAATAGAGGAGATTTTCGCCTCTAAAGATGGTCGAGTAGGCAAGATAGCAGACCCTCAGTCTTTCTATTTTCAAGACAGCAACATCGAAATTGTCGGAAATACTATCATGAGCGGTCACATAGGCATTCATCCTATCAATGGTGCACCTGGTGTCTTATTCCGTCGCAGTAAAAACATGTGGTGGCTAAGATGTCGCCAGTTGATTGCAGATAATACAGTTTATGCACCTCGCGGCTTAATAAGCAATTACGGCCATAACCACTTTATTATCGAACGAAATCAGTTCACTTTTGCCTTGCCGTTTGGTCAGTTCTTCGGCATGCACCAAGTATCTGGCATTAAAGTAACAGATGGTGGCAGTGGCTATACCTCAGAACCGGAAGTCAAAATTACTGGTGGTGGTGAAGGTGCGTTTGGTGCAACGGCACAAGCAAAAATTAAAGACGGCAAGGTGGTTGAGATTATCGTACGTCGTGATGGTAGTCGTTATACGGAGATTCCGACCGTAACCATTACTGGCGGTGGCGGTTCAGGTGCAACGGCTACGGCTACAATCAATACGCAAACATACGGTATGTTGATTGGTGCTGAGTCGAAATATGGCACGATGTTGGCAACTCAGGTACGTGAGAACTATGTTCAAAACTCGCCTGACGGTAACTATGCCCGACAAATTGTATTTGGTCGTATGCGTGCATCAACAATTGAAGGGAATCACTGCGATGTAACACCTTTCCGCAGTCCTGAGAAAGCAAAATTGCCTGTGGGTAATCCATTCGTCAGCGATTCTATCGTTTATCGTGACGGGTTGTTGAGTTCGGCTTTCTATAACGGCGATTTTGACACATGCTCAGTGGGCGATAACTTTATCCATAATCAGTTGATTGATACTGTCCATGTTTGGACTGGTAAAACTATAAACAGCAACGTACATAAAAAATACGAGCCGACCAGCTATGCTGAGGTGGTTATGGATGAGAAGGTTAAAGCATTGGAAGCAGCTGTTGATAAACTGAAAGAGCAGTTAAAAACTACTTCTGCAACGACATCACAGACTGCCTCACCGCCTAAAGCAGAGGGTGGTGAACAATCATCGGCAACAACACCCGCCGAATCCCCTAAAACGGAGGGCGGAGAACAAGCGGCAACAACACAGCCTGCACAGCCTCCTAAAACGGAGGAAGGTGGCCAACCAGCTACGCCGCAACCTACTACACCGTCTGAAAGTGCAACTGAAGAGCCTGCCGCAAAATCCGCAACATCCATCACGTTTACTTTTGATGGGCTTGAAGCCACAGCAGCCGAGGCAATTGGTAGTAACAATGTGGCGAAATTGAAATCAGTTAATAATTCCGAAAGAGCAGGTGAGCCTGAAGGTTGGGCGGGGGCATTCGGTGAGGATTCTGGCCATAAAATCATGCGTTCTTTAGTGGCCGGCGAAGGTAAAGGTATTAGATTCATTGAATCGGATGGACTGACCTCTGATGGTTCGACTGATTCAGCAATCATCATTCCGTTTAAACAATCCGCTGGTGGAACGGCTGGTTCAGGATTTACAGCAATCGTTTTGAAAGGACGTAGTGTTGTAAGTAATGGTCTAATTTCTACCAACGAAGAAACTGGCTTCAAATTGCGTTATTTCGAAGGTACAACAATTAACGGTAAACCTATTTCTACAACAACAGTTTATCCATATGATAAATGGCATGTTGCAGTAATTCCTGTATTAGCAGGTACTGATAAAGCCTTCGATAAAATCAGAATAGGCATGAATCATGCAGGCAATGTGGGACGAAACGTCATAGTCGGCGCAGGCATTGAATTTATTAAAGGTGACATCAGTAAGGTGGAGGAGAGAGTCACTGCACTGATGAGTGAGTACGGTATCAGTTAAGAGAAAAGGTCGTCTGAAATTTCAGACGACCTTAGAGAGGAGATTGAAAAAATCAGTGGGACGGCGACGTAGCGGTGCGGGAACACCGCTACGCCAGCCAAGCAGATAATGCCTGCATTGACTTCTAGGCCGCCTTAGTCTCTAGAGACCGAGGCATTCTATCCGTGATATGGGAGTGAGTGCAAATGCAAATCTACCGCGAAATGCGCTGCAAATACTGCGGCAAACTGCTTGCCAAAGGCAGCGGATACGTGCAAATCAAATGCGCACGTTGTAAAAACATCAATTCATTCAGTAACTAAAAAATCAGCAGAGTGCCGTTGAGCATCACATTTTATCTGACTCCGAGCGTCCCGAATGCCGCAAATTAGGAGTATATATATGATGCAAAAAACACAACAAACTCTACCGATTATCCCTTGGATGGGTGGTAAACGCCGTTTGGCAAAACACCTGTTACCCATGTTTCCCGAGCATTCTTGTTATGTCGAGCTGTTTTCCGGTGGCGCGGCGTTGTTCTTTATGCGCCCAACGCCTGCTAAAGTAGAGGTACTCAACGACATAAACGGACAGCTCATCAACCTGTACCGTGTGGTACAGCACCACTTTGACGAGTTCGTCCGCCAGTTTGAGTGGTCACTGACAAGTCGAGAGGTCTTTGCCCGCCTGCAAAGTACGCCGCCTGACTGTATGACCGATATACAACGTGCCGCTCGGTTCTTTTATTTGCAGCACAATGCCTTCGGTGGCAAGACTGTTCATCAACATTTTGGCACGGCTACCACGTCAAAAGCGTGGGATGCGTCGCAGATTAGAGCAAAACTGACAACAGCCCAAGCCCGTTTGAGAGGAGTATTTGTCGAAAACTAACCGTGGGCGCGTTGTTTCAAGCGATATGACCGAGAGCATACCTTCTTCTACGCAGACCCGCCGTACTGGCAAACCGCAGGGTACGACCACGCATTCGATTGGCCGCAGTATGAGCTGCTGGCCAAAGCGATGGCGGAGAGCAAGGGCAAATTCATGCTATCTATCAATGACCATCCTGATATAAGGGAGTTGTTCAAAGACTTCCGTATCACACAGCTTGAGCTTGCCTATACGGTTGGCAGAGACAAAACCGGTAAAACAAGCGGCGAGCTGGTCATATGTAATTGGTAAAATAAAAAGCGACGGTGACGTCGCTTTTTAAAAAGTGAAAAAGAGTTACAAATAGTGAAACAAAAAACAAAATAAATTTTCTCAAAAAATGGTTTATTTTTTCGCGGGCGGCTTCACCATCCACCCATAAGTCCCTGTTACTTTTTTGAACAGTATCCATGTTAGTATTATGACTTATTTGATTCAAATTGGATTGGGTTGCTGTAATGAGTAAACACATTCTTTTAGGGATAAGCGGTGGTATTGCGGCTTATAAATCATGTGAGTTGGTCCGATTACTAAAAAAACAAGGACATTCTGTAACGGCAGCAATGAGCCGTGCAGCCACTGAATTTGTTACCCCCCTTACGTTTCAAGCATTAAGCGGAAATCCTGTTCTAGTCGATACGCACGATGGTCACTCGACTAGAGGAATGAGTCATATTGATTTAACCCGAGAAGCGGATGTTTTTTTAATTGCTCCCGCTACTGCCAATACGGTTGCCAAGATCGCCAACGGTATTGCTGATAATCTGCTGACCAATTTGGCAGCAGCACGAAAATGCCCCATGGCAGTCGCTCCGGCGATGAATGTGGAGATGTGGAACAATCCTGCCAATCAGAGGAATATCCAACAACTGATTTCAGACGACATCACGGTTTTCCAGCCATCCTATGGCGAACAGGCTTGCGGTGAAATCGGGATAGGGAGAATGCCTGAAGCTGTTGAACTTGCCGATTTGATTCATGATTTATGGACGCCGAAAATACTTGCCGGCAAAAAAATCTTAATTACTGCCGGCGCGACCTTGGAAATGATTGACCCGGTCCGTGGAATTACAAATATTTCCAGCGGTCAAATGGGCATTGCCCTAGCCCGTGCATGCAGAATGGCCGGCGCACAAGTTACGTTGATTTATGGACAGTTACAGACTCCCCTGCCGACCGGTCTCTATCATATGAAACAGGCTATTAGCGCCAAAGAAATGTACGATGCCGTTCATAAATATATTGAAGATCAGGATGTTTTTATTTCCGTAGCCGCTGTGGCTGACTATAAGGTAAAAAACAGCAGTCCGCACAAATTGAAAAAAGAAAATTCAAAAGATACCCCGACCCTTGAATTGGAAGCCAATCCTGATATTTTGGCATCTGTAGCAGCCTTACCCAAACCTCCTTTTTGTATTGGATTTGCAGCAGAAAGTGAAAAAGTTTTGGAATATGCTCGAGCAAAACGTTTACGCAAAGGCATTCCGATGCTGATTGCCAATGACGTTTCTCAGGCAATGGGAAAATCTACCAATCAGATTACTATTATTACGGATGACGAGGAACTATCTTTCCCTGAGAAAGAGAAATTACAGGTAGCAGAAGAAATTGTTCAATCTCTTGCTCGCCATCTGGACAAACTAAACCTGTAAGTAATCAGGTTAACCTTAACTATCTTCTACAACAGCAAAGGTCGTCTGAAAATTTTCAGACGACCTTTGTGATATTTAATGCCCTGCTGATGAACTCCCATTAAACGGCGGCTTAGCAAACCAAATTATGGAAATCATGACGATGAACAAGATACTGCCAGCCAGAAAAATCTCGTTTGATCCCATAATGAAGCCTTGCTGCGTAATGGCATCGGAAATATTTTTCAAAACCTGCTGTTCACTCAGCCCCCGATTCGTCATTTCATGAACTGTTTGAACAGTCAAACTCGAATATGGATTAATCTGTTCACTCAGTTGCGTATGATGCAAAGCTTCTCTCCGCTCCCACATGGTACTGACTATGGATACACCCACACCACCCATGAAGACGCGCAAGAAATTAGACAGGCTACTTGCTGATGCAATTTGATCGGATTTAATATGGGACAATGTAATGCTGGTCAACGGAAGGAAAAACATGGACACACCCAAGCCTTGCCAGAATTGGGGCCAAACAACATTGCTCATATTCATTCCGGCATAAAAATCAGTGCGCCAATAGAAAGTAAAAGCAAACGTCAAGAAACTTGCGGTGACAAGAAGACGCATGTCAATGCGGTTGCCGAATCTACCTATAATCGGGGACAACAAGATAGGAAGGAAGCCCACCGGTGCAGCCGCCAAGCCCGCCCATGTTGCGGTATAGCCAAGATTAGACTGCAACACCAGCGGCAACAGCGTGAGCGTACCCATGTAAACCATAAAGCCCAATGAAGTTGCCAGTACGCCTATCGTAAAATTTCTGTTGCTAAACAAAGAAAAATCGACAATCGGGTATTTCTCGCCAAGCTCCCAAACCACAAAATACGTCAGACATACCAATGCAACGATGCCTAACACAATAATCTCTCCAGAGGCAAACCAGTCCAACTCTTTACCTCTATCAAGCATCATTTGCAGCGCACCGACGCCAACCACCATCAAGACCAAACCGATGTAATCTATCGGCGTCTTAACCACTTCTGTTTCCCTATCCCTCAATTGCTGCCACACAATAAGTGCAGAAATAATACCGATAGGGATGTTAATGAAGAAAATCCAACCCCAATGCCAATTATCCGAAATCCAACCGCCGAGAATAGGACCTAAAACAGGCGCGACGACAACGGTCATTGCCCACAATGCCAAAGCCAATGTCCGTTTTTCAGGAGGATACGATGCCATTAACAAACTTTGCGACAGCGGAATCAACGGTCCGGCTACAAAGCCTTGTAACACCCTGAAGATCACCAAAGCCTGAAGATTGGGTGCAATGCCGCACAACCACGACAGCAAAACAAATCCCACTACGGAGGCGATAAACAGTTTTACTTCGCCAAACCGTTTTGCCATAAATCCGGTTAGCGGTACTGAAATCGCATTCGCCACAGCAAATGATGTAATGACCCAAGTACCCTGAGTAGTCGCTGCCCCTAAGTCCCCGGCAATTACCGGTACTGCAACATTGGCAATCGTGGTATCCAAGACTTCCATAAAAACGGCAAGGCTGAGCGCCAACGTAACCAGCACCAGCCTAACACCCTGCAATGGCGGATAATTCATATTTCTTCGCTATTACTCATTCAATATATTGCACAGTGATTGCGCTTAGATACACATCCCTTTTCAGACGACCTCTTTGATGAATATTCACATCATCGCAAGCCACAAACAAAGTTCTGCCCTGCATTATTTAATCCATCACAACTTTGCTTCCTCATGCGCTTCGATATCTACTTGCTATCAAATACCCACATTCTCAGCAATTCAACGCATGAAAGGTCGTCTGAAAACATTTTTACTTAGCGTATTTCTCAAAAATCTTATCGATCAACGCATCGGCGGCAGCCCAATCTACGCCTTCAGTTTCTGGGGATTCTACATTTTTATCAGCGGCAGCCGTCATGTTTTTTCCTGAGCCGGCACCTGCAATATCAACCTTTACCTTCATAGATAAACCGACACGAAGCGGATTAGCCTGCAACTCTTTCGCATCCAAACTGATGCGGACCGGAACACGTTGCACAACCTTAATCCAGTTCCCCGTCGCATTTTGCGGCGGTAAAAGGGAGAATGCACTGCCCGTACCCGCTGACAAACCCATCACCCTGCCATGATAGACCACTTTATTTCCATATAAATCAGCAGTCATTTCAACAGGTTGACCAATTTTCATTTGACGCAGTTGCGATTCTTTAAAGTTAGCATCCACCCAAAGATTGCTCAAAGGAACCACAGCCATCATTGGGGAACCTTGGGCAATACGCTGCCCAACTTGAACATTTCGTTTGGCAATCTGTCCATTCATCGGCGCGCGAATTTGGGTGCGTTGCAGATTCAGCCATGCATCCTTAATATGGCTGATGGCTGTTTGCACCGCAGGTTGTTGACGCAGAGGGATATTATTACCTAAAACTGCTTGTGCAGAAGTCTCTTCCGCTTCCACTGCCTTCAAAGCCGCTTGCGCCTGAATCACCGCAGCACGGGCATGACTCAACTCTTCACCTGAAATCGCATCCGTTCCCGATAAAGCTTCACGTCGGCGCAAATCTGCCTGAGCCTTTGCCAATTCGGCTTTTCGCAAAAGAACCTGCGCTTTTGCTTTTGAGTTAACCGCAGTTTGTTGTTTATTCTGACGAATTGCCTGAATCAATTCATTTTGAGCACGCTCGTAAGCCAGCTGGAAATCGCTGTCGTCCAACGCAACCAAGACATCCCCTTTTTTGACCACATCAGTATCGTCATACATCACTTTCCTTACCGTACCGGTGACCTGAGGGGTAATTTGCACCAGATGACCTGCAACATAGGCATCTTCCGTCTCTTCCTCATATTGCCAGAATAAGAAATACGCAAGAGCCACACCGACTGCAATCAAAATAAAAAGCAGTGTAATAACTGCCAGATTACGCCCGCGTTTACGCCCCACCCTTGAACTTTTTGTCCCTGAATTGCGTAATTGTTCATTATTTTCTAGATTCGCATCCATGATTTCATTTTAACCTGGGTAATTACAGACTATTTTCCTTATGCACCCCATCCCACTAATATCTCATTGATTTTAATAGAATAGACAATACTGAAAAATACATACAGAGGTGCATTCTATAGCCGCATCGTTACTCAATCAAGTAACAATCATATTTAAAAACCATTTGGATATCCCCTTTTACCATTAGGCGCAAACAATCATTTCAAAGTCATCAAAGCAATACCGATTCCTGACAACCAAAAAGCAATTGGCGACATTCTGAATACATACATTTAAACGTTAAATGCATATCCAAAATATCGCCAATTGACTTGATTAAAAGGAAAGGGGTCGTCTGAAAACCTTCTATTGCGTTTTAAACCCACCGCCCAACTGGGCATTCAGATTGCTCCATGCAATCAACCGTTCAGATTGATACTGCACCAATTGCATTTTCACTTGCAACATATCATCTTGTTTTTGTAATGCGCTGAGACCATTATCCAATCCCGCCCTCACTCTACCCTGAGCATTTTTAACCGACTTTTCGGATATTTTCAGCATTTTATCCCAAGTAGACTGTTTGCTTTGCAGGCTTTGGTAATCTACAACAGCATCCGCAGCAGAACGCATCGCATTCAAAACCGTTTGATCGTACACGGCCACCTGCTCATTATATTCTGCGCGTTTGCCTGCCAATTTTGACTGTAATGCCCCAGATGTAAAAATAGGAAGATTGATAGCAGGAACAATACCCAGCATGCCTGATGTTTTACCCCTTACCACATTGAACGCATCAATATGTCCAAGACCCGCCAAGGCTTTTAACTCAATATTGGGATAAAACTCTGCTTCGGTGGATTTAACCGTATGCAGCTTAGATTCCAATAATGATTTTTGTGCCGCGATATCCGGTCGGGCTGCTAACAAATCCGCATGGATTCTATTCACAGGCACAACAGGAACCACGCCCATCCTACCGGGTTCTTGTTCGGAAAGTGCTCCCGGCACGTTACCGCTCAATACTGCCAAAGCATGTCGGACTTTGGCAATCTGTTGTTCCAATGACGTTTTTTCCAACTGAAGTTGCTGACTTGCCAATTCAAGCGGGTACAATGATTGTGCGGGCATCAGGTTTGCATGGATTCTGCGTGAGACCAATTGCTGCATTTTCTCTGACAGATTGATACGTTCCTGCACAAGAGCCTGACGCTCGCTCAAAGCCTGCCAAATAAAATATTGCTTGGCTACCGCGTTCGCCAGCTCAATCCGTGCCTGATGGGCTTCATACAGAATTGCCTGACGGCGTCCCAAAACCGCTGCAATCTGCTCACGGTTTTTTCCCCAAAAATCGAATGTCCAACTTCCCTGTACTGCCGCGTTTGCCAACAATAATGTATGGTCGGTATCGATACGGGAAGATGCGGGCTTGGGTGCAACATACATTCCAACCCCGCGCGCGGACATACCGATTTGCGTTTTGCCGGCGGCTTCGGTTATTCCCAGCTGCGCTTGTGCTTGCTCGAAACGCGCCTTGGCAATACGCAAATCCGTTGATGTCTGGATAGCTTGTGCAACCAGTTGATTCAGTTTGTTATCTTTTAATTGCAACCACCATCCGTCTTGAATGAGGGATGCCGACTTACCATCGGGCAAAGAATACACCGTTGGTTCTTCCAACGGTGCTTGTTTACCAAACTGCGCACAAGCTGCAAGTACAGATACTGCGATAATGCAGATGCCCCGTTTGGCAATATTTGATTTCATGGCAGACTCCGTTTTTTACTTTTATCCCTGCCACAATTCTTACTGCATCAGATCAGCTGTCCAAACGGTTCAACAGCTTGCCCAACAGATTTTGCAACTGGGTATAATCCTCATTGGTAAAATCTTCCCAAGCTTCACCGCTCTTACTGGAAATCTGCGGCCATACTTGTTGGATAAAAGACTCACCTTCCTGTGTCAATTTTAACACAATCTGGCGGCGGTCTTGCTGGTTGATATGACGACCTACCCATCCCCGTTCTACCATCTCATCGGAAAGACGGGTCGCACTGGTACGCGTCAAATCCATCAAGTCGCTCAAACGCGAAGGAAGGATTTCGCTTTTAGGGCTGACGTAAACCGCCATCAAAGCGAACCATAAATTCTCGTTGATACCGAAAGTTTTCAAATTTTCATTGAGATGACTGCTTAGACGTTCGGTTGTTACCCGTAACAGACGCCCTGTTCTTACCTGTTGTTCTGAAAATTCAGGCAGGCGGTCGGAAAGTTGGCGCAGCGCGTTGACCAAGTCGGTTTGTGAAAAACTCATTATAAATATCCTCTTCTTAAATTTGTTGGCTGTTTCTGCTGCAAATCAGAACAAATAATGACAATCTCATTTGCCTCAAAATACCAAATACTTATTCAATGCCGCTATACTAATTCAACTGATTATTTTCCGAATGAAAATCTGACAATCGGTCCAAGAAGATAACAAGTGGCGTTTTTTATGCATAAGTCATCTAATTTGTATGTAATTCCGAATTCTTACTCTACAAAATCAGTATTCAGAAAGGATAGATTTGTGGTTACCGACAACTTAATTTATTGTTTATATTGAAAACCCCATAATTTATTAGAGAGATGGCGCTTCTCCTTAGTTCTATAACTCAAAACATGACTTTTGAGATACTACTGAAAACACTTCAAAAAAATTTTAACTTTTACGATTAATGCGGAAAAATTAACTAGAAAAATCATAAATTTAAAAATCAGTTTAAATTCAATCCGCATTGCTTTGCAAAGGCATTACCGCCACATCAAAACATCCGCGCCCACCTATCATTTTTTGCATTTCCAGCCTAGCGTTCAACCGCTAAATAATTATCAAAAAAATCACACACATAGTTTCCCTTATATTACAATCCGCCTTTCGTGGTTCGAAAACCTCCCACATTAAAAAAACTAAGGAAATCCTCATGTCCCGCAATACCGAAGAGCTGCAAGGCATCTCTCTTTTGGGCAATCAAAAAACCCAATATCCGACCGGCTACGCTCCCGAAATTCTTGAAGCATTCGACAACAAACATCCCGACAACGACTATTTCGTCAAGTTCGTCTGCCCCGAATTCACCAGCCTCTGCCCCATGACCGGGCAGCCTGACTTCGCCACCATCTACATCCGCTACATCCCGCACATCAAAATGGTGGAAAGCAAATCCCTGAAACTCTACCTCTTCAGCTTCCGCAACCACGGCGATTTCCATGAAGACTGCGTCAACATCATCATGAAAGACCTGATTGCCCTGATGGATCCGAAATACATCGAAGTTTTCGGCGAATTTACACCGCGCGGCGGCATCGCCATTCATCCCTTTGCCAATTACGGCAAAGCAGGTACCGAATTTGAAACACTGGCACGCAAACGCCTGTTCGAACACGACAGCCAATAATCCATCCCCCTTTTACGCATTTTCAGACGACCTTTTTCACGAGAAGGTCGTCTGAAAGCCTTTCCGAAAGATTTCCATGTACGAATTTACAACAGCGCAACAACAGAAGGCGCTCTTCTGGCTGGTGCTTTTCCATATCCTCATCATTGCCGCCAGCAACTATCTGGTGCAGTTTCCCTTCCAAATTTTCGGCATCCACACCACTTGGGGCGCGTTTTCCTTTCCCTTCATCTTCCTTGCCACCGACCTGACCGTCCGCATTTTCGGTTCGCACTTGGCACGGCGGATTATCTTTTGGGTCATGTTCCCCGCCCTTTTGCTTTCCTACATCTTTTCCGTTTTGTTCCACGACGGCAGTTGGACAGGCTTAGGCGCGCTGTCCGAATTCAACACCTTTGTCGGACGCATCGCCTTAGCCAGTTTTGCCGCTTATGCACTCGGACAAATCCTTGATATTTTCGGGTTCAACAAATGACGTCGGCTGAAAGCGTGGTGGATCGCCCCGACCGCATCAACCGTCATCGGCAACGCCCTGGATACATTGGTATTTTTCGCCATTGCCTTCTACGCAAGCAGCGATGAATTTATGGCGGCAAATTGGCAGGGCATCGCATTTGTCGATTATCTGTTCAAACTCACCATCTGCACCCTCTTTTTCCTGCCGGCCTACGGTGTGATTTTGAATATCTTGACGAAGAAGCTGACGACACTGCACTCCCAACATTCTCAAAAGCAGATGCTGCCAGCACAAGAATCTTGATGCAGTCCGACAGAACGATTTACGATTCCCGTTCATAGAAAATACAAAGAGGTCGTCTGAAAATTTCAGACGACCTCTTTGTATTTTATGGCCTCGCCAACAGGAATCGAACCTGTATTTTACGCTTAGGAGGCATACGTTCTATCCGTTGAACTATGGCGAGCGTGTTAAACTTTTCCTGCAATAAACGATAATAATCCTGCGGCAATCAGCGGGCCGACCGGAATGCCGCCCATAAACGCCACTCCGATAACCGTACCAATCAAAAGACCTGTTACCAAAACAGGTTGTTCACTCATCAGCGGTACGCCGCGCTCTGCCAGCCAAGCGACAAGGATGCCGATTAATACGGCGGCAATCATTTTGAAATTGACAAACTCCGACAGAGGGGGAATTTGAACCTTCCCTGAAACCAGCGGACTTAAGACCCCGATTGTCAGCAAAATAATCCCAAAATGCAAGCCGTGTTTTTCCATGAAAGGAATATATTGCGACAAAGCAGTCTGTTGCATTAAAAGCAAAATTGCTGCGGAAATCGTAATCGAGTTGTTGTTGCTGACGACGCCGAGAAAAATCAGCGTCACCAAAAACATCGGGACGAAATTGAAATTCATCAGATTTAAGAAACCCGTGCCAATGATTCCTCAGCCAACTGAATCATCGCCTGCTTGACTTCGCTGTCGGGCAATACTGCCAAAGAAGCCACGGCTTGCTCAACGGCTTTTCGTGCTTCGGAAATCGAATAAGTCAGCGCATCGGAATGGACAACATAATCATGGATTTTTTGGAAACTGCTGCGATCCGCATTTTCCAAAGCGTGGCGCACATCGTCCGCCACTTGTTTCGAACCGTTGCGCATCAGATAAATCAGCGGCAAAGTCGGTTTGCCTTCTGCCAAATCGTCGCCGACGTTTTTACCGATTTCTTCGGTTTCGCCCGAATAATCCAAAACATCATCAATAATTTGGAACGCCGTACCGACATACATGCCGTAGTCTTTCAACGCCTGCTCATGTTCGGGGGACGCATTGCCCAAAATCGCGCCAACCTGCGCGGCCGCTTCAAACAATTTGGCCGTTTTATATTGAATCACTTGAACATATTGCGCTTCAGTAATATCGGTATTGCCGATGTTCATCAACTGCATGACCTCGCCTTCGGCAATAATATTGGTTGCATCCGCCATGACTTCCAAAATGCGCATACTGCCGGAATCAACCATCAATTGGAAAGCGCGCGTATACAAAAAGTCGCCGACCAACACCGCCGCCGCATTGCCGAACAGATTATTCGCCGTTTCGCGTCCGCGGCGCAAATCGCTTTCATCGACCACATCATCATGCAGCAGGGTCGAAGTGTGGATAAATTCCACCATTGCCGCCAAAGCATACAGCTTATCTCCATCATAGCCGACCGACTTACCTGCCAAAATCGTCATAATCGGACGCAGACGCTTACCGCCGGCACTGATAATATAAGTACCGATTTGCGAAATCAGCGCGACATCAGACTGAACCGCTTGGTTGATCACCTCATTGACCCGTGAAAGGTCTTCAGGCAGATGGCGTTGGAAATAAGGCAGGTTTTCGAGCATAACACATTCTCAGTCAGCAAAATGAAGCAGGCTTGCCGTATAAATAAATGGGTTGGGTATAAGGCGGAAATAATATTGCCGCATAAAAAATATCGGCAATCCAACGCGCGATTATAGCAGCAAAGCCCGTTTGACACATCTTTCAGACGACCCTGCCCCCACAAACGAAATAAACTTTGACAAAACAGGCAAATAGCAATAGAATCTCATGTTTCGCACAATGGTGTGCGGGATATTAACCATAATTCTCATGGAGTTGAGTATGTACGCGGTCGTAAAAACCGGCGGCAAACAATATAAAGTTGCCGTTGGCGAAAAATTGAAAGTAGAACAGATACCAGCCGAACTCGACAGCCAAATCGAACTGACCGAAGTTTTGATGATTGCTGACGGCGAATCTGTAAAAGTTGGCGCTCCTTTTATCGAAGGCGCAAAAGTAACAGCTAAAGTAGTAGCCCATGGTCGCGGCGAAAAAGTACGTATTTTCAAAATGCGCCGCCGTAAACACTACCAAAAACGCCAAGGCCATCGCCAAAATTTCACCCAAATCGAAATCGTGGCAATCGCCTAATTTTTGAAACTTAGGAGTATTACAAAATGGCAAGTAAAAAAGCAGGCGGTAGCACCCGCAACGGTCGCGATTCAGAAGCCAAACGCTTGGGCGTAAAAGCCTACGGCAACGAGCTAATTCCGGCAGGTTCCATCATCGTCCGCCAACGCGGTACCAAATTCCACGCCGGCGACAACGTAGGCATGGGCAAAGACCACACTTTGTTCGCCAAAGTTGACGGTTATGTTGAATTCAAAACCAAAGGCGCGCTGAACCGTAAAACTGTCAGCATCCGTCCTTACACCGGTTCTGAAGAATAATCCGAGTTTATCGTGATATTGAGAAAGCCGTATTTCTTAGGGAATACGGCTTTTTTGTTTGTATGGGTTGGCAATGATTTTGCCATCGCCGATTCAATCTTAAACAGCGCAAACAACAAAGCAACACACGATACAACAGACACGATAGGAAACTACACTGTACTGCTTAAAAGCCAAGCTATAGTGGATTAACTTTAAACCAGTACGGCGTTACCTCGCCTTAGCTCAAAGAGAACGATTCTCTAAGGTGCTGAAGCACCAAGTGAATCGGTTCCGTACTATCTGTACTGTCTGCGGCTTCGTCG
>ERZ1699260.331-NODE-331-length-19137-cov-4.591846_pt1 | contig 19137 bp, 20 predicted proteins | sample MGYA00581519_ERZ1699260 | MGnify/ENA primary metagenome ERZ1699260 (study PRJEB42319, sample SAMD00040324) | human oral metagenome | material: saliva | host: Homo sapiens | study: EMG produced TPA metagenomics assembly of PRJDB4115 data set (Metgenomic analysis of... | reverse complement strand
CAATAAGATTGTTTTTGTTATTTCTCATAGTCCAGATCGAACTCCAGAATTATTTGATAAAGTATTAGTTCTCGCTAAAAGCGAGGAAGAATCGTGTGGTAAACTGGCCTTCTATGGCTCTGTAGAAGATACCCTGGGATTCTTTAATGTCAATCAACTTGAACTTGTGGTGTCTGAAGTGGAGCAAACTCCAGATTACTACATCGAAAAATATAGAGAATATAAAGGAGATTAAGATGAATTATGCATCGAACAAAGAACAAATTTTGATTTATTTGGGTAAATTTAAACGAAATTTTTTAAATTCTAACGGATGGTACTCTTTTATAAGTACTGCCATCATTGCCCTTGTTACATGTATTGTTGCTGGAGAAAACGGCTTCTCAACTGGCTTAAGTTCAGAAGTGAAATCCACTTCATTCATTATTGTTTGTGCTTGTATTTGGATAGGAGTTTTTAATTCTATTACATTGATTTGTAAAGAAAGAGATATTATTAAGCACGAATACCGAGGGGGAATGAACCTGTCATCTTATATGTTCGCCCACATGTTATTCCAAGCCCTTGTTTCTCTAATTCAAGCCCTTATCTTTTCAAGTGTTTTATTCCTCTTCTATCACCACTCGATTTCAGAATTTAAGACTATCTTTGATAATGATAGTTTACGATTCATTTCTTATTTCCTAACCATATTTTTAACCATTTATTCGGCAGATGCTTTGGGTTTATTTGTCTCTTCAATTGTCAAAAATTTTGAAAAAGCAATGACTGTAATGCCCTTTGTCATTCTCCTTCAATTTCTCTTTGCAGGAAATATCCCCTTAAATGGCTTTTTGCAGTTCTTATCTTATTTTACACTTAGTCGTTATAGTTTTGATGGTCTTTTAGACTTAGCTGGCTTTAAAGAAGGAGGATCATTTTTCAGTACCTCAACCAAGGTACAAGTAAATTTATTAGTTGCTTGGATTCTACTCATTGCTTTCTCTATTCTTTTAGCCTATCTAGCAAGTAAACTATTAAAATCCGTTGAAAAAGATACTAGAGGTTAACATTGATAAAGTTAGCTTATTAAACTAGATTCATAAATCAAAAAGGTAGTAAGAGAATATCTTACTACCTTTTCTGTTCTAAGAAATTTAAATTAGTAAAATTGGAATCCATATTAGCTACGATATTGTCTCTGACAAATGTAGATTGATAAAAATAAATAACAAAAACACCCCCTGACTGGGAGTGTTTTCGAGAAAAATAGCAAGATTACCTAAATTTAATTATTTAGCATCATCTTTATGAAGCATGTTTTTTACACCTTGAACGACACCTTCTACAGCATCTTTTGCATCTTCAGCAACTTCTTTAACTTTAGAAACAACTTTTTCAGCAGCTCCTTCGCTTTCAAGTTCTTTGTCACCTATCAATTTGCCAACGCCTTCTTTAACAGATCCTGCTGCTTGGTTTAATTTTTCTTCTGTAGACATAAGTATGTCCTCCTTTTATTTTTTCTAAATTAGTAATTAGTGAACACGTGGTTCTGCTTTGGCTGCAGCGTCTTTAACATTGTCAACGCCTTGGCCAACTTTTTCTTGAACGAATTCAGCGCCTTCACTAAGTTTTTCTTGTGCTGCTGCGACACCTGAACCGATACCAGATTTCACTCTAGACAATTGTTCTGACGCGAACTCGCCTGTTGATTCTGCCACGTCAGTTACACGATCTTGAAGGCTAACTGAGTCTGCTTCATGTTGTTCTTTAGTTTTGATGTCAACAACATTAACGTTAACTTCAACTACTTCTAGATCAGTCATTTTCGCAACTTCTGATACGATAACGTCTTTGATTTCCTTGTATAGAGTTGGAACGTTTTTTCTGTACTCTACGATAACGTTCAAGTCAACTGCTACTTGTTCTTTACCAACTTCAACGTTAACACCGTGTGTTACATCGTTAGTATTGACAAGTTTTTCTGTAAGATTTGAGAAGAATCCGCCGTCAACATGTAATAGTCCTGGGACTCTTTCTAGTGAAAGACCGATGATTTTTTGAATAACTTTATCTTCGTAAGTTAATTCTCCGCGAACATCTTTAGAAACAACAACATCTTTTTTTTCAGTATTTACATTTACATTTTTTTCTACGTTTGACATATGAAACTCCTTTATTTATTTAAATAATTCTTCTGTACATAGTATCCCAACCAAATTCCTAGGGCTCCACAGATTAAAACGAACAATGTTTTAAAGAAACCGAAGGATAGGATGAAGCAGGCTAGAATAATACCTACTACACCACATAGAATTGGGTATTGATATTTTTTAAACCATTCCATTTTTTACTTCCTTACTTTACACGACTAACAATTTTCTTAGCTGCTTTTTGAGGGTCATATTCTTTCACTGAAACTTCCAGTTTAACCTCTCGATCAATACCAAAGAATTCTTTCAATCCTTGAGTGATTTCGTTTTGAACTACTTCAAATTTGTTAGCAATGTTATCTGAAAGAACAGCTGTACCTTCTACATAAACGAAACATTTCTTTTTCCGAGTATGTACCTGAATTTTGGGATTTTTGACCATCTTGTGTTCATCCAATAAACATCGAACAAACCCTTCAATAGCTGAATTTTTTAGTTTTAATTTATCGTCTTCAGTTCCAAGTTTTATTTCCAGATATTGTCTAGGATAAAACAGGATTACTAACATCCATAATAAAACTAAGATAGACAGGCCAAGAAGCCCCCAAAATACATATCTAGCGAGATAATATTCAAATGATGTCTGTCGCCAGCTAGTCAATTGAATCCCTAAATCACTAACCTGGTGGTAATCTATCAAAATAGGAAGGAAAATTGTCAAGATTAAAATACAGAAAATAAACAATAATATTTTCTTTGATTTTGACATATAAAATCCTTTCAATTAGTGCAACAAACCATAGCTTTACCCGTCATTATAAATTAAAAGCTATAGACTGCTTTCGAGTAAAACATTAACCTTTTTTACCCAAAAAGAATGATACCACAGAAACTACAATCACTGCACCAACAATAGATGGAATGATAGCCATACCAGCTAGTGAAGGTCCCCAAGTACCAAGGAGTGATTGACCTACTGATGAACCGATTAAACCAGCAAAAATATTAGCAATTACTCCCATTGAGCCACCTTTTTTAGTGATTGCTCCTGCTGCAAGGCCGATAAAGCCTCCTACAATAATGGACCACAACATAATATGCGCCTCCTTTCATAACCCAATATATCTGGGTTGAATTTAGTATATCATAATATGAGAGCGCGCTCAAATTATATGCTCACGAATATGTGCTTTAATAAATTTTAAAACAATACAAAAACGCTCTAGTCATTGTGACTAGAGCGTTTTCTCTATATCCGAACATCTAATTTATTTCACAAAAAATGTAGTCATTCAGTTAATTTTTATTGCAATACATTGAAATTGAAAAATTCAACAATCGCGTTAAATCAAGGTTGTTTCGTTTCTAATGAAACGTAATGACCCACTATTTAACCTCTATAAAAGATTAAATAATTTCTATTTTAGCTGTTAGAAACGTTGGTACATCAATGTTTTTAGAATGCTACATAATAAAAGGTAGAGTGAATGGTAGAGTAGTAAAAATAGTTGTTATCCTAGTTGATTAAAAAAATCTCTGATTTCCTCATCTTTTATAAAATAATATATAATTTTCCCCTCTCTTCTAGTATCCAAGATGTTTTGATTGGCTAGTTTACGAAGATGGTGGGAGGCAGATGCCATACTGAGATTTAGTAAACAGGCTATATCACAGACACAGAGTTCTTCAACAGCAAGGAGATAAAAGATGATATTTATCTGTTTATTATCGGTAAACTTTGATAAAATACGAAGTGATTTTTGGACTTTTTCCTTTTCAAGGTAGTTCGTTGCGGTTGTAACATTTTGTTGATTTATAATATTCACTTGGCAGATACTATCTTTTTTCATAATTTTTTCTCCTAGCCGAACACAGTCCTTAGCATGTCAAAGCTGTTGTTTTCAATCAGGATATACATCCCCAATCCTAAATAAACAACGGCAATAAACCATCTGCTATATTTTTCCAAAGTTTCTCCAACAGAAGGGACTTGTGCCAATTTTTGGGCAGAAAAAACCAAGAGATAAATCATGACTAGAAAAGTAAGTAAAGCCACTATCAAATTCGCTAAATTTAAGGTAATAAAATATGGGACAAAAACACCAATATTGTCAGCACCACAACTTGCAAAAGTAATCATAGCGACTAGAAAAATCAGGTTTTTATCATCTTTGCGCAAACCATCTTTTGCAATAGCTTCTCCATCAGAATCTCCTAAAAGCAAAACTTTGAGTCCTAGGAAAATTGGAATCAAACCGAGCAAACCTAAAATCTCTTTACTAGGAATATAATTTAAGACAAATGCAAAAAGTAAACTTAGCAATATTAGACTAACAGAGCCTAGAAATTGTCCTAAATAGATGTTAATGATGTCTTTTCTGCTTTTTCTTTTGGCAAAAAATAACATTAGGATAATAAGTAAGTCTACGGCTGTCCCAGAATACAGGATTATTGAAGTAACAATATTTTGAATCATAAAACACCTCATTCAAATATATTTTTGAATGTATTCTAACATTAAACTTTGTAGATGTCAACTTAAAATCCACCAATTAATAATTGCATGTCAATATTTGTATTGTGAAACTAGTTTCAGAAATATATAGTCTTAAAGTATGTCCACTGCCAATGATTTTTTCAATATTTAAGAGGAGATTTATAATGGTTCATTTCTATAAATTTATAAACGAGTTATATATTTTGTTTAACCAATTATTAACTATTTTTATCAATAATCACTTCATTAATTTGTACTTTTTAATTTTCCCAATTTGTAAAATTAAACCAGAAAAAAAGCATCTCGTATTAGACGAAATGCTTTCAATAAGTTTAAATAAGTTTTAACGTTTACTAAATTGTGATGCTTTACGAGCTTTTTTCAAGCCTGGTTTGACACGGTTTGATTTCAGTTAATTTATAAACAGCTTTATATCAAACTTTAGCAGACTTGTACTGCTTTTTTATTTCAAAAAAATTGAATAAGTTTGATTCAATGAGAGTACTTCAGTCATGATTAGTTTCTATAATTTATAACTTTTTCTTTTAACAAAAATTGCAATCTTTGATTTAATTTTAAACTGTATCAAAAGTAAACAACTAAACATGAATAGAGATGGTAATATTTCCCTTTGATACTGTCAATAATTATGTGTAAACACTTAAGTAGAGTTATGGAGTGTTAATCAAATAAGCTTTCAGAGGTTTGTCGAATAAATGCTGTGCCAAATCCGGTAGGGGAACTGATAAAAAATTAAAAGATTATCCGTATTCTCCAGACTTTCCTATACTTTGGTTTCCATTCGGCGATAAAGTCCTCTGAAGCTTGCACTGCCATTTCTAAATTTTCAGCACGATAAATCGTTTTAAATTGCTCCAGAATAACCGCTCTATCTGCTCGTTTCACTTTACTAGCTAGATTTCGACTAATATGAATTAAGCAACGTTGTTGTTTAGCTAATGGGTAAGCCTGACTGATAATCTGTTCAAGCCCCTTGAAGCCATCGGTCACTACAAGAGAAACCTGTTGGATTCCTTGGTTTTGAAGCTTGTCTAACAGGGTGGACCAAGAAGCATTGTTTTCATTTGGGGCGATTTCATATCCAAGAACAGCCTTCTGTCCTTCTGGTGTAATGCCAAGTGCGATATGAATACATTCTTTACTAACGGTTTCACGTCTTAATGGAAGATAGGTTCCGTCAAGAAACAAGACAGTTAATTAGGTTCTAAGCCTCGCTCAAGAAAAGCAGCGACATTTTCCTGAGTTGTTTTTGAGATGTTAGAAATTGTGGCAGAACTAAAAAGGCCGACAATTCTACTTGAAGCAGATCGTTCATAACTGTTTCAAGAGAAAAACGGAAAAATTCATCGATATCTCGTTTTTGAGCTAGGAAGTTAAGTAGTTCAGTGGAAAATTTAGTTATAGAAGTAAATCTCTTTCTAGTAATGTGTTGCAACTCTACTATAACGGATTTATTCCTTTTTGTGTTTACACAACTTATTTTACACTACCGCTTTTAAATTCATATTACTTTGTAAATAATAATTTAATATTACTTTTTATATGCAATCATTACACCAACTGGTGCAAGACCTCCATTTACCAATTTCATTTCAGCTACTGAAAATCCATATTCATGGATAAATTCTTCAAATTGCTTTTTATCCCATTCTTTATACATCTTAAACCCTACAATAGACATCAGCCGTTTTTTGAATTTACTTTGTTTTTCCTCTTTCCATAAAAAAGTGGGAGCAAACAAAGTACCATTAGGTTTTAATACCCTATATATTTCTTTCATTGCCTTGTCAGGCTCGGGCATAATATGAAGTGCATTAGCTATTACTACACAATCAAATTTCTCATCTGTATAAATCAATGAAGTAGCATCAGCTATTTCAAAGACAAGGTTCTCGTATTCTCCATGTTTTCTTGCTTCAAAAATCATTTGTTTAGAAAAATCAGTTGCAATCCAACTTTTCGTATATTTTGAAAGGTTAAAGGATAATTGACCTGAACCACAAGCAAGTTCAAGTACATTCATATCCTTACTCAAATAGGGGTTTATGTATCCGCAAACTTTATCATAAACACCTTTATCCTTCTTCATAAAAGGAGCATACAACTTGGCGAATTTATCCCAAAATTTTTTGTTACTCTTATCACTCACCAGCAAAACTCCTCCCAACAACAAATTTTAAACTCTCTCCGCTTTTAGCATTTCACATTATTCCTTAAAGATGAAAGCTAATTGCAAGTTAGTCTAAATTAACTAATAATATTTTACCATTTTTTCTATGCCCGCTTTTCATAGCACTTGACAGTTGCCTATAAAGTTAAAGTAAACATCGACTTGTTATTTTCTATTGTAATTTCCTCTCTATTTCTGATTCTATTTTATCAAAAGTAATCTGAACAGTTTATAAATGTTTTTACTTGGAAAAATCAATAATGATATAATAGAAGAAAACGAAGGTCAACTATGCAAAAAGAAGCTACTATTTCAGACAATCAGCTTTATCGCTATAAACTATCTCGTACCTGGGACTCAACAAAACCTACGATTCTTTTTATTGGTTTGAATCCTTCAATTGCCGATGAAACTATCGATGATCCGACAATCACACGATGTATAAATTATGCAAAAGCTTGGGGATATGGAACCTTACTTATGACTAACTTATTTGCTTTTAGAAGCACTTACCCAAAGGATATATATTTAGTTGATGATCCTATAGGAGACGAAAATGATAATTATATTTTAGAATGTGTTGCACAATCTGATTTAGTAGTTGCCTGCTGGGGAAATAATGGTATGTATATGAATAGGGAAAATATCATTAAGGATCTTGTACCCAATTTATATTGTCTTAGAAAAAATAAAAACGGAACCCCACATCATCCACTCAGACTTCCTAGAAATATTCGACCAATACCATTCAATTTCTAAATATGACTTTCCGAAAAACAACTATTTTTTATACAAAAAAGACATCCAAGAGAAAATTCTTGAATGTCTGTAAACGTTGATAGTATCGTATTGATTAACGTTTTGAGAATTGTGATGCTTTACGAGCTTTCTTCAAGCCTGGTTTGGAAAGTATGGGTTTCAGTTGGACTAAAAATAGTGTAATATCAATATTCTATAGTTTTCAACTGCCTTTTTATTTCAAAAAATTTGTATAAGTTTTATTGAATGAGGGAAATTTCAAGTAAACAACTTAGCTGTTATTACTCCCGAATAGAGTTTCCCACTGAGTAATTGATAATGGGAGTATGGATTTGTTTTTCTTATAAAAATCTAATAGGTCATCATTAGTTATTCGAACCACATTGTCAATCTGATTTAGATTGATTATTTTAGGTGCATACAGATATACTATATACCCATCCTCAACATATCGGTTGAATTCTAAAGCATCAAGTTCTTTGGCTTTTTTCCCCTTTACTTGAAGTACCGCTTTTCTAGGGTTACAAACATCCCTAGAAATCATTTCACACTCGATCTTAATTGTAGTAGATTTATTTGCTATTGAATTAGATAGAACATAGTAGTTCTCTTCTATTTGCAAATAAGATATCACAAGTTCCTCTAAGTCAAAATCTGGTAGATTATCCAAAAGATTATCCTCATATGGAATAACCTTATAATATTTACTGTTTGATAATTGATTAAAAATTGTTTTCGAATACTCAATTATTGTTCTATCACGAATTCTTTCAACAGTACCACCTCGTGGCCTATTGAAGGACGATTTAATTTGACCAGGAACTTGCATTCCAAAATTATAAGCTTCAACTGGTAAGACTGCTCCAATATCCAATCGTTTATCACATACTACTTCAACAGGCGACCTAACTCTACAAATCCAGTATCTACCATCTAGATCTCTTGTCCAGAATAAGTCGTCTACTTTTGCATCCCTAAAAACGTTAATTGCTGGGTTAGCTCTTCCAGATAATTCTTTAACCCTTTGATAATACTCTTGAAAACTCTCACGATAGAGATCCTCACTCTGACCACTCCACCCAATAGCAACATACTGTTTTTTACTATTTAAACAGAAATCCACCAATTCCTGCCTAGAGTCAGTCCCAGTCTTCAAGTGTAATCTCACTACATTATCCATAAATTTTACCTCATCAAAGGATATAATCACAGTATAAGTATATCATAAATAACAACAAAATCTTGACTTTCCGAAAAATATGTATTTTCTCGAAAGAAAAACTTCCATTATTAAAACAATTTGAACATTGTCTATTATAACAGGCTTTATTGTATTATTCTGTAATATATGTTTGATAAATTACAGTAAAGTAAGGAAATAAATGAATTAAATAAAATTACTCGTCTCATATTATTATTGATCTCTACTATAATTAATTGCATATTCTTCTAAATCTCTTGATTCACTCGACGGTGAGTATTATTGGATTTCAAGTGAGCGAAATTAACTATCCTATACTATTAAAGGAGATTATATAGCATGGTGAAGCTGATAATTTTACAATCAACAAGAAAAATAATACATTTAACCTTTCAGGTAGCAATATCTCTGATTCAACTACTAACTATCAGTATAAAGATATCGTTATGACAGTAAATACAACAGATGTAGATCGTGAATATTACCCCAAAAATAGCGAAGCATGTAACAATACTATACTAAAAATGGCTCAAAAAAATAAATTATTATGTATCTGAGCTCTACACAAGTGAAATATAAATCAACCTTGTCACTTCTTTTTAATAAGATTATTGATTTAGAAACTTTTAAAAAGGAACTTCAACATGAAGCTCCTTTTTCACTACTTAATCACATTAAGTCCAAATAGTATGAACAAGTTTAACATGGCTGTAATTCAGATAGTTTTATAAAATGATAGTTTATACCACATTGAGAAGCATGACTATGAATAGATTATTCTCTATTATGATAGTTTTTCATCAATTTTTTTAAGATAGAAATAATGCGTTAAAGCCTGTTTATAAATTGTATCAATCTCTGCTAAATCACACAGTTCGTCGAATGCATCATCCCCTGTGATCAAGTCATTTAATTTGTCATCCGAGAGTAGTTCTAAATCTCTTCTGATCTTAATATCACAAGTTTCATGAGCGAGTTTATTTCTCAATTGTATAGAAGATACTAGGAATGAATGCGTAGAGATAGTCTCTTTTTTTACAAAATGCTTTAACTCTATTGGCAAAATATCTGATAAGAAGTTGTTTTTGTTAGCAAATTCAAGTTGTTTTTTTAGATTCCACTTAATTTTGACACTACCTATATTCCTCTTATAAGATTTCTTGTTGATTTTGAATGCATTATTTGAAATATCTTCTGTAAAGCTTAACTTTATTTCTTCAGATAAATGCAGTAATAAAAAGTTATTTTTGATATCCTCATCATCTTTTTCTAAAAGTATTTGTTTAAATTTATCCTTTATTTTATTTTCTAGTGAAGAGAATTCGTATAAATAATTATATAAAATGACTTTATGTAGTGAATCTCTTGACATATAACTATCCCTTATTAATTAACGAATATACAATCTGTAAACGTTTATTAACATTACTTGTCGTCGATTTGCTCTTTTCAAATGTATCAATAATCTCTTTATTATCTTTTATTGATTCTTTTATTTTCTCAAATTCTTCAGCTTGATCTACTGCTACCTTAATACAACACTCTAAATATGATTCTGAGTTTTTACCACTAAAATATTCTAAAATATCCAATGTCTTTTCCAGTATGTTTTGCAAAGGAATATCGGCAACACTTCTTGTTTTCCCTTGATGATTTGTACTCTGAAAACTAGAAAGTATAGAATTAATTAACTCCCGAGGTCTCGAATTATAATTATCTATCACCTTCTCTTCTTCATTCGTACTCAAATAAAAACTCAATGCCTTATAAAAAACTCCATAATCAACATATCGCTTAATTTTTGCCGGAGAGAATATACTCTTATATCTTTCAGCATTATCCTTTGATTGTATGTTTACGAATTTATCAATTTCTTCAATTAATTCAGAATGATATACTGCTCTTCGAATCTCGTTAACTTTTAGTGGTTCCGCTCCTTTATTCAATCTTGAAAAAATATCATACTTAGTATTAATCGGTGAAGAAGCTGTAATCACATAGATATCTAGAGTCTGAGATGCAAATTCTTGCATTTCTTCGCCAAATTCATCCGAAAGTTGCGACAAATTTTTATTACTATAGATGTCGCCATAGTATTCCAAATAACGTTCTTTCAAGAATAAGCTGTCCGTAACAAATTGATAAATAGAATTTAACCTTTGTTTTCCATCCACAACTTCATACTTTGTCGTATCCAATAGCCCTTTGCCTGGCACTTCTACAAAGTAAAGTGGAGGTACAATAATTCCCATTAATAAAGATTCAATAAATGAAACCTGTTTCCCCTCATTCCATACAATATTTCTTTGATAGTCTGGCTCTAGATCCAATTGACCATCATCAATTTTTTTCTTTATCTCACGAACAGACCATGTTTGTTTTGAAATTTTAGTTTTTTCAAGATCTTCTCTTTTTTTCTTAAAATATAGTTCATCATTATCATCTGAGATATCAATGTTTTCTGCCAACTGTAAATCTTCAGATTGGTCTAATTCGTCATCTACAATTTGTGATTTTTCATCAATCATTAGCAATCTCCTAATATCTGCTTTAACTAGATAGAACGATAAGATCTTTTATCTTCCTTAAAGTTAAGTAAACCCTGCATTTTCACAAAATTATCCAAATATTTTTGTGAATTTTGCCATAAGTCATTTGAGTTTTCTATCGCTAAATTAGCAAGTTCTTCTAAAGTCTCTTCTGGTAAAATTGGTAATCTAACACCTTCTAAATCATCAGCATAAACTCTAGCCCTAGAACTCGAAGATCCAACCCCTAGTCTAACAATTTGATTTTTCACCGAAGGACTCCGCAAGATCGGTACTAAAGCATTTTTCGTCGATTCATCAAAATAAGAATTATTTTCCTTAATGTTTAAAATATATATTTCACCAGAGGTTACAAATTTAATATCTGTATCTGTAGAAATTTCAGGAACTAATGTAATTCTATTTTTCCTTGGATTTATTCTTGAAAACAATATATCTCCAGGTCGAAACTCAACTAAACTCTTACTTGTAATCTCATTACCCAAAAGCTTTCTTATATTCGTAATAGCCCCAGTTGATTCACTTATGTCTGGTATTTCTAAATAGTAATATTCTTCGCTATCTTTTATTGGAACTTTAGGCTGATCAATTGATAAAACACTTCCAATATTGATTGTTGTTTCAACGTCCTGCACATCCAATAAATTTAATAAATGGGATGCACCTAATCTTCGTGCTGTTATTTTTGAACTTGAAATCCATCCATATTCATTTCCGTTTGAGGTTCTATGAATTTCTTCATAAACTGTATCAAAATCATTAAGAAACTCAACTAAATCATTTTCACCTTTTTTCTTGTAAACCTTTTTACCTGTTTCATACCCAATTTCCTTAGCTATTCCCAAAAATGCATGTGTGGGTGAAACATAATCGGGTAAGTCCGATTTTTTTCTAAGACCTAGTATACAGGTTTTTGAAACAGAGCTTCCCATTGGAATAAAAGCTCCCTCTGGTAACGATATACTACATATTATATCTGCTTTCTCTAGCATCCATTCTCTAAAATATTGATAAGATCTATTTGTTAATAAACCTTCTGGAAGAACGATATACAGATCTCCCCCTGGTTTTAGCAAACGCAAAGATTTTTCTACAAAGAGGATATCCAGTTCCTCTTTATCCTTTGCTAAGCCTAGTTCATAATTTGAAAGTACTTCAGGAAATTCATATTTAATTGTAAACGGAGGGTTGGCAAGTACAAGATCAAAATACTCATCTTGTAAATTAGTTGTTCTTAATGTATCGCCTTGGTAAATATTATTCCAACCATCACCATGCATAATCAAATTAATTTTTGCCAATACATGCAGATCTTTATCTGCTTCGTGCCCCCATATGTTTTTGTCTATTAAGGTTTTGAATTTTTTCTTTCTCTCTAATTCTGAAACCGGCGAATTTATAATTTTTTTATTAACATGATTAAAAGCCTGAATTAAAAAACCACCTGATCCACAAGCAGGATCAATAAAAACATCATCGACCTGAGGATCAGCAAGTTGAACCATAAAATCAACGATTTCACGTGGAGTAAAATATTGATCAAATTCTCCCCTCAGTGTCCCCTTTAAGAAAATCTCATAAACAGCACCTTTTATATCTTCCCCAGTTCCTAAAAATGAAAAAGGTGCTAAATTATCAACAACTTTTAACAATGCATCTTCATCTTCAATCAGAAAAGTTGCTTCATCACCAGGATAAATATTCGGATATTTTGTCAAAGCCTCGTTGAATAATCGGTTAAAAGCCTCCAAACAAGTGACTGAATTTGCCTTTCCAAACGTTTCTAAATATTGCTTAGAGAATCGATTGGGTCCTTCTTCTCCCTTAACTCTTCGCTCTTCATTCATTTTCACCAAAATAATTTTTGTAATTTCTTTAAATGATTGGTCACTTCTAATAAGTGCTTTCTTTTCAATTATATCTTTAGACGAACTTATAAGCCTATATAACTCCTTGGGCTCAGCTAATGTTAACAAAACACTTTTGACTTCATCGAGTTGAATATCGGTAAAACTCTTTTTCTTGGTTGACTGAATTCGTTTTAAAAGTTGACTTTTAGAAGGTATTTCAACCTCTTGTTCACCTGTAAAAGTGTTAGTACTAATTGTATTCAACCCATTCGTAACACAACTCATAGTTGCTGATGGAGTACTAATTAATTTAGCGTAACTAACTGCTTGTAAAACATCAGTTTGGGTCACTGAATGCTTTGGCCTTTTTATATCAATTACAAGCTCTACACGATTTCCAATTAGAATTTCAATGTCTGAGTATACAGTCGTTTTTTTGGAACCAATCACAACAGTCATTGGTGATTCAAAACGCATCTCTGATTCATCATAACCCAATTCTTTTAAATAGGGAAGTATTACTTTAACTTTTAGATCTTCTTCAGATTTAACTGCTACATTGAAATTAGAAAAATTTTCTAAGATATACTCTTTAAGAGACATTATTTACTCCGATAACTATTACTTGATTTCGTTCTATTATACCATATGTTTAATTACTATTATTTCAATATTTTCGTTGCTATCATTTTTAAAATTTATTTTTCGTATATTTAAAAGAACAAAGTATTGTTCTTCTTTCATCACTTTAAAATAAAATTAATGATCTCTGCCATCCTTGGATTCTCTTTATTCAACTTAAAATAGTTATTCGGGTTAATAGACAGGCTACTAAGAATATCAGCAAAACATACATCTGAGTAATTTTGGAAGTCTTCTTCAAAGCGGGTATATTCATCAGAAAAATAAGCGATCTGCAATTTATGCTCGTAGAGTTCTCTTCAACTCATCTGCTACTTCCTCTAAAAGATGAATTTGTAAAATATTATCAACCTGTACCAACTTACATCCATCACCTGTTTTGACCAATATTTCTTTACTCGATAGCTCTCCAACTTCACCTATAATGGTGTTTTGGGGAGCTTTACTTATATCAGACAAGAAATTAACTTGATCTCGTTCTACTTTAAGTGACGCTGTATTATGATCGGATAAAAAAGTCCGTCAATTTTTGCATATCTGGATCTTGTTATACTTTTAGATTTACTACCTCATGCATTAGTTTTAAGCAATGAGATGAAACCAAACTAACCTCTGATAGAGCTAATTGCTGTCTGAAATATTTCTTGTTTCAGTATCTTCAAAGAGTGTGGTAAGCTCAAATGGCTCATACACAAATCTCAAATAATTAACTTCTACATATCTGATAACCCAAGTTATGCATTTGTTCATAGAATAATTTTTAGATTTTATTATTATCAAAGATATTGATTTTAAGGGATTTGACTTTCAATACTATCCTCTGAACCTCCTATACCCTACTCATGTTTGTATGATACTACGGTACTTTTAAGATCTTTCTATTTTTAACGAATGGTGGCTATACTCAAATATCCTTATATTTTTCATCTCTTTCCTTTGCTTTACTTTAAAAACAAAATAATGATTTCTTCCATCTTTAGCATTTTCTTGATTTAATCTGAAATAGTTAGTGTGGCATAATGCCATCGTTCGAAGAATATCATCAGTCAAAAATGTCAGAGGAACGGTCATATTAGAATATCTCTGGAAATCCTCCTCAAAATGTGAGTAGCTTTCAGAAAAGTAATCTATTTGTAAATCACCTGCGTACAGATTTCTTCTATCCATTTCTTCCTTCTTTCAATGGCATAAAATTCCCAACGATAATTCCTACTACTCGAGGATCTTCATCATAAGTGATAAAGATATCCTTATATTTTGGATTAATAGAAACTAGGCGTAAACCTTCTTCTTCACGGTAGACTCGTTTAATATAGGTTTGGTTATTACATACTACAGCATAAACTGCTCCATCATAATCAAAACCTGTCTCACGGATAAGGGCTACTGAACCGTTATGATATTTAGGTTCCATAGAATCACCAGATACCCACGAGGCAAAATCATGTGCTAGTTCCTCATTAAAATAAACAGTGTCGTAGTTTCGATCATCGTAAACTGATGCACCAATACCAGCAGACATTTTTTCGTATACATGGTATTCATAGAGATTTTCTGAGACTGATATTACTGGTTGAGTTTTCTCTTTTTGCACCAAGTCACGTGCATATTCTACTACTTGATTTTTACCTTCATTCGACAATGTATTATACAGACGAACAATCTCAATTTCTGTAAAATAGCCTTTTGGTGCTTTGAGTAGCTGTTCTAGTAGGTTTACTTTCTCTTTAGATGGTTCTTTTATCCCACGCTCCCATGCAGAATAGGCTTGATAGCTGATTCCTAATTGATCTGCAATATCTTTTTGAGTCATTTTTAACTCTTTTCTACGAGTTTTAAGTTTTTCTGGTTGATACATAGTTCTCCTCACAGTAATAATAATTCTAATTCTGCCTTTTTTCTTGCCTCTTTATCTGTGAATTTTTCTTTATCCCAAACATAAGCAATTGACTTTCCTTTATTATAAATAAGCCACGTTTTTAAATTAATACTTTCTTCCTTGATTGCTTTCCAGTTATCTTGATTCAATAAATCTGGATATTCTTGACTTGTTGTAAAACCTACTTTACTCACCCTCTGTTTAACCTGATTAATAAGAGAAGGGTGAAACTGATGGAACTCCTTGATAATTTGTTCTCTAATATTATGAAACAAACGAAAAATAGAAGCGTTCTCCCCTTCAATATAAGTCTCAATTGCTTGTTTGATTTCACTATCTTTACCGGGATAATATTCCCGGAGAAAGTCCAAAAGACGAAAAAATAAAGCCTGTTTTGAAACTTCAAGACTATTTTGTACCTGATGGAAAGCATCGCAACTATAGTATATTTTTGATAAAAGGACAATATCTGGCATTAATACCACAGCCGAAAAAATATTCGCCTCTCGCTCTAGCAAGTTCTCTTGATTATCAATAGATTCTGTAAAGTAATTTCCTTCATGTTGAAGAATAAAATGACCTAATTCATGACACAGTGTGAAATTCTGTTTTACTTTTGGATTTTCTCGCTCATAAGAAAAACTAATCCCTAATTCATCAGCTACTGTCAAACCTTCTATTTTGTGATTAGAAAAGTGGTGGCTTATCACTTGGATTTGATTCTTCTGAATACAATATTGAAAAAAATAAGAGAAATTATAGTTCAGTAATGAAATATCCAAATCTTTTATATACTGATATAACACTTGTTTTGTTGCACTACTTACTCTTGTATACAATTCATCCAAAGAATAGTACCTCCTTTAAGTATCCATTACCTAACTAAACCTAATTGGTTTAGTTTATTATATAAAAAGAGTGGACGGTTGTCCACAAATATTTTTGAAGTAATCCAAATCATTAACAACTATGTTTAAAAAGTTTAACATCTACTAATAACATAAACCAACTACATAATTATGATTTATGACACTACAAACGATAAATCAGTTACTCCTCCCTCACAATTAATCGTCTGGGATTCTAATGTCAAGTAAGGATACATAGAAATAATTATTTTGAGGATAAAATCCTGTTTACAATTTTTACAATTTTCCTGAATCGTTAATTCATATAATGTTCCGTAACCCATACTTCTCTCACCACTACTAGTTTCAAAATCTTCCATTGAGGGCGCATCATAGTTATTCACATAGCTACAATGGTTACAAGTAATTGTATAGATATTACTTTTTGGATGAAGCGACGGCTCATCGTAATTATATCCAAAATAATGTTGTTTAACTATCCTATTTGTTAAACTATCCTTATTTAAAACTATTGGAGCATCAGATATAGTAATTAAATCTTTATATTCTGAATTTACTTCAATATCAACCTTATAACTAATTGTATGACTTTCTAAAAATAAATCATTTGAACCTAATTGATATCCAGAAATATTTATGTCTATCATAAATATTATTTCTGCTGTTATCCGTCCTTTATCACCATTAATATCTAATATTCTTATACGGTAATCATTAAACCGTAAATTATCAATCGTTATCTCATCAAGACCACACGATACAGTAAAACCTCTTCTCTCATAATTTGTGTCATCAATTTCTAATCCTAATTTTTCAGCATATTCAATGGGAACTAAATCATAAAGCAATTCACTATATCGCTCAGTAATGCTTTCTTTAATAGCATCAATAAGGTTGTCAACAATTTTGTGAGCGCCTTTATACTCTTTTAGCTGACTATTCAAATAATCTGCACAATCAGTATAGCCACTAAAAATTCTACAATTCGGAATCTTATCTTTAACAGCTTCATAAAAACCTTTGTCAGAACTAACAATAAACAAATTATCTTGATTTTGAAACTTATTTTTTAATCCCTGTATTATCAAAGCATCTGGGAATTCATTTTTTTTACTCTTTTTATTTTCAAATGGAGGTAAGCCTTCAAAGTAATCTGATAATATATCAGACATTTCGTAATTGAATGTTTTATCAATTTCCTCATCTGAAAAAAATTTAATAAATTCTTCAAATTTTTCTTCATACTCAGTAAAACACTGACTTTCTAAATCTTCTATTTTCAGAGTTTCCATAGCGTTTGAGAATAAATCTAAACTTCTAGTTTGCTTACTTAAACTTTCGACTGCTTTGGTAATATCTCTTGCTCGATCTCGAAGGTGTGACAACACCTCATTATAAATAATAGGTTCAATATAAACCCTTAAATTTGGATAACTCTTTTTTAAACCTTTGAACGTAGTATAAAATTTTCCTTCGAAATCATAATTAGTACTATCATAAATATTAGAATCAAAACAAACCGTAATATTTTTTTCAATCTTCATTAAATATTTTATATCCCTTTCTAGCTATTTACAGATTAAATAATTAGCTAAAGTATAACTAGGTAACCAATTCATCCAAACTAACTTCAAAAAATTCTGCTATCTTTACAGCATTTTTCAAAGACATACTCATCATATCTTGTTCCCATCGAAGAATGGTTCTTTTATTTACACTTAATTCCTTTGCTAGTTGAACCTTTGTTAAACCACGTTCAAGCCTCAATTCTTTTATTTTCATAGAAATCACATTCCTTTATCAAACGCTTTCTTTCGTTCTTCCATAAACTCAATTAACTCTTTTTTGAATATCTCTTTCTCTTCCTCAGTCAATCCCTTTGAATTCATACGGAAAAGTAATTCAATATTGTCCAATTCATCTGATGTATCTTGTGAGTTACCAACTAAATAATCGACTGACACATTTAAAATTTGTGCAATCTTGACTAGATTATCTTGAGTTGGTTTTTTCTTTCCTCTTTCCCAGTCCGCATAAGAAGATTGGACTACTCCCAATTTACTAGCTAGTTCAACTTGTGTCAGGTGAGCTTGTTTTCTTAACTCTTTTAAGCGTTCCGAAAATTCCATTTTAAACCTCAAAAAATATTTTCAACTTTTTTCAAATAACCCCTTGACAAATATCGCCGTAGGCGATATTATATAAATATAGCTGGTAGCGATATTTTAGACAAAAATAATAATCACTATCAGAGTGAGATCATTGACAATTAAATAAAAAGTGCGTCTGACAACCAGAGGACTGACCATCAGAACAACACATAAACTTCGTACCTTTATTGTAATTGTTTTGATAAGTAAAGTCAAGTCCGTTGATGGTTGAAGTGAAGATTAAAACAAGTATTTTGTGGGCTTCCACGCATTTCGGACGTTTAGCACTTTTGCCGAATAGTAAAGTGAACTGGTTGCGCAAAATTGCGTAAGAGAATCCCTAGGGTATGACAAGAACTACCTAAAGAGATTGGCCGGGAAAGCGATGGTAATTGACGCAAAGCACCTTGCTAAACGT
>ERZ1699260.330-NODE-330-length-19181-cov-6.328068_pt1 | contig 19181 bp, 16 predicted proteins | sample MGYA00581519_ERZ1699260 | MGnify/ENA primary metagenome ERZ1699260 (study PRJEB42319, sample SAMD00040324) | human oral metagenome | material: saliva | host: Homo sapiens | study: EMG produced TPA metagenomics assembly of PRJDB4115 data set (Metgenomic analysis of... | reverse complement strand
AGACTACTGTCTACGCGAATAGGACTCTTTCTAGCTACCTTGCTCGCTTCAATTGTTATACTAGCCACTAGCCATCTCCTTTTCCTATCTTTCTACCTATATTATACACTTTTTGAAACGCTTACACAAGTGAAATGACTGTTAAATCAGGATTTCTTGAAAATGTTTTATGTTTTCAAAAGTTCTTAAACCGCTTTGATTAACTTTGAAAATATTGGATTTTAAATAGTAAAAAGGGCACAGTCCTATCTAATACAGAACTGAACCCTTTCCTATAACAATTTGTCTATCCTGTTGGGATAAGTGCCTGAGGGGGATAATATTCCTATACGGGAATGGTGGCACTTTCCCTACAAAAGAGCAAATTTACTTAGGCTAATCCATGAACATAAGCATCTACAGCAACGATGGCTTGCGCAATATCAGAAGCTTTCACCTCAAATGGCATTTGATGAATAGTTTCTCCTTCGATTGTTGCTTGTTGACCAACCTTGAGAAGATCTTCGTAACTTGCATTTTCAAGATGCATTTCTTTAAGAGTGGTTGGCATGCCAATTTGTTGATAGAAACGAATGTATTTATCCAAAACTTCTTTTGGACGATTTTCTAGGAACAATTGTACAAGAGTTCCGTAGGCTACTTTTTCACCATGAGTCAAATGGTGAATATCGCCAGTGAGGGCTGTGAAACCATTATGGATGGCGTGAGCCGCAGCCAAGCCACCACTTTCAAATCCGATACCACTGAGAAGGGTATTGGCTTCAATGATGTTTTCAAGGGCAGGCGTTACAACTTTTGCTTCACAGGCGGCCATGGCTTGTAAACCATCTGCAAAAAGGATTTCTTCACAGCGTTCAGCAATGGCAACACCAGCAAGTGTTTGGTGTTTGCCTAGCATGGTTTTACCATTTGCTTGCATAACTGCTCGAGCTTCTACCCAAGTTGCTAAGCCATCTGCGATACCAGAAGCGAGCAAGCGTTTTGGTGCTTGAGAGATAACCTTACTATCAACCAAAACCAATTCTGGGTTCTTAGAATAGAAGATGTAGCGTTCAAAGGCACCCTCGTCCGTATAGATAACAGACAAGGCTGAAACCGGAGCATCTGTAGATGCAATGGTAGGAGCAATCACTACTGGTGATTTTAGAAGATCTGCGATGGCTTTAGCACTATCAATAGTCTTACCACCACCTAAACCAATGACTAAATTACAGCCCTTTTCTTTGGCCAAACTTACCACACGATTAATTTCATTATCTGAAGCTTCACCATTAAAGAAGACTGGAACAACTGTAAGTCCATTTTGAACGAGGTATTCTTCGAAACGTTGACCCACAATGTCATAAACTACTGAATCACACAATAGTACAGGATGACTTCCTAGTTCCAAAATGGTTTTTGCATTTTCAAATAAGGCATTTTCACCTTGAATGTAACGTGACGGACTTGCAAAATTTCTCATAGTCTTTCTCCTTTGATATAAATGTATTTATATAGAATCAATTAAATGACCTTAGTTCTATGGGATACAGAGCTAAACCCTCACTTTAATTGACAGTATATCTATTTAGAGTCAGTACATAAGTCTAATTTTTTACTCTGTTTGCAAAACTCCTACTCTTCTTCTGGGTAGGTCAAACCCCAGTCTTTACGGAGTTGTGTCATAAGTTCCATGACATCTCGGCTGTAATTGAGGTAGGTATAATCATTCTCTCCTGCAACGGCTGCTTCCATATCCAGAACTTCATACTGAAGGGCTTTAGCGGTTTCTCCTGCTTTGATGATTTCTTGTGAGCCATCTTCCGTATAGGTGATGACCGCCTTTTGTCCACGTGGGTATTCATAAAGTTCGATATAGCCCTTGTCATAAGCGATGGTGCCACGTTTAGGTTGTTTAGCATGAAGACTTAGCGTCACCGTCGCCATTTCCCCTTCTGCATTGGTAAGGAGAATACCCGCTTGTTCATCAACACCAGTTGGAGCTAATTTAACCTGTGAAACCATCTCTGTCGGTTGCGACGTCATGAACCAACGTACGAAAGATAAGGCATAGACACCGATATCAAGTAAAGCACCACCTGCCAGATTACGATTGAAAAAGCGGTTGGTCATGTCATATTCTTTATAGGAACCAAAGTTCATCTGGATAACCTTAAGAGGTCCCAACTTACCACTTTCCACGATTTCAGAGAGTTTTCGATAGATAGGCATATGGAAAATGGTCATGGCTTCTGCCAGTTTGACATGATTTTCTTCAGCAAGTTTTATAGCTTCTGCCAATTCCTCACTATTTAGGGTGATGGATTTTTCACAGAGGACGTGCTTGCCAGCTGCTAAGGCCTTGCGAAGGTAATTAATATGCGTATTGTGAGGCGTTGAGATGTAGATAATATCCACTTCAGGATCTTCAAAGACTTGGTCAATCTCTTCATAAACCTTTTCAATGCCATATTTCTCAGCGAAGGCTACACCCTTGTCATAGGTACGATTGGCAACGGAATAGAGTTTCCCGCCAAGAGCTTCCAAGGCTTGTGCCAATTCGTTGGCAATAACGCCAGTTCCAAGACTAGCCCAGTTGTACTTAATTTGATTTGTCATAGTTTTCCTTTATTCTATTTTTGAATAGTCAATTCATTAATCTGAGATAAGATTTCAACCTCACTCGCTCCTGCCTGAAGCAAGGCTGCAGCCGCATAAGCCCCCTCAATGAGAGGTACCTGTTGAATAAGGATTTCCTTGTCTGAAAATTCCTCAAGCATTTCCAAATTCATACGGGCACTGCCTAAGTCGTAAAAGGCCAGAAGGCGATTGGCTGGCTGACTGTCCACAGCCACTTGAACATGGTCAAAACTAGATCCCAGGCCGCCATCTTCCAGACCACCTGTAGCCGTCAAAGGGATATCTGGAGCGACTTCACGAATCAGGCTCACCAAACCTTTAGCAATATCCGCAGAGTGGGACACAATCACAATTCCAAGTTCTGGCATATCCTAGCCCTCCGCTTCTAGCAAGGCTTTGAAGAGTAGACCAGACGAATAAGAGCCTGGATCAATGTGACCAATAGAACGCTCACCTACATAAGAGGCACGCCCCTTGGTAGCCACAACTTCCTTGGTTGAAAGAACAGCTTGATCAATAAGGTCATTGGTTAATTGACCTTGTTTGACAGCTTCAACAACTGGGTGCCAAACATCCACCATGGTCTTTTCACCAACTTGTGCATGACCACGTTTTTTAATCATCTCGAGACCTGCCTCAAGCACTCCTGCCAAATCTTGACCAGCTTGTTCAGCCTTCATCATGCCCATAAAGGCAGACCCATAGAGCGGACCTGAGGCACCACCAACCTTGCTAATCAAGGCCATTGAGACTGCCTTAAACACTTCTGCTGCACTTTGTGGTTCCGTGCTCTTAATAGCCTCAATGGCTGCCGCCATACCACGCGCCAAGTTAGCACCATGATCACCATCTCCAATAGGACCGTCTAATTCAGACAAGTGGTCTTTTTCTGCTTCAACTTTTTGGTTAAAGCCTTGCATCCATTTTACTGCAACTGTTTTATCCATAATATACCTAATTTCTAGTTCTCACGTCAGACTACCAAGCAATAGTCTTAACTGGACTCTCCAAAGCCTTAAGCCAAGCCTCATCTTCAATCTTCATGAGCGTCAATGAGAGACCTGACATATCAATAGATGTCATGTAATTACCTAATTTTTTATATGCCACATCTAGTCCGGCATCTCCAAGAATGCTTGCTACATCATTAGCAAAGACATACTGCTCCATGAGAGGTGTAGCACCCATACCATTGATGAGAAGGGCATAGCGTTCGCCTGACTTAGCCCCAGAGGCTTCAAGGAGCTTCCCTGTTAATTCTTCAGCTAACTGTCGAGAAGGTTGCATAGACTCCTTGCGATAGCCTGGTTCACCATGGATACCAATACCATACTCTATTTCATCCTCTGCTAGGACAAAACCAGGCTTGCCGACCTCAGGAACTGTCGCACCGCTAAGGGCCAAACCAATAGTGTGGATATTAGGAACAATCTTGTCAGCCAAGTCTTTGATTTCAGCCAGAGACTTACCTTCGCGAGCCGCATGACCTAGGATCTTATGCACGAAAATGGTACCTGCAACCCCACGACGACCTTGAGTATAGAGGCTATTTTCCACAGCAATATCGTCGTCCACAACGACACTGGCAACCTCGATACCTTCCATTTCAGCCAATTCTTGAGCCATCTCAAAATTCATGATGTCCCCAGAATAATTTTTAACAACCATGAAGACACCAGCCCCTTGATCTGCTTCCTTGATAGCTTCCAAAATTTGATCAGGCGTTGGTGACGTAAATACTGCACCTGCGATGGCTGCTGAAAGCATACCATCACCTACAAAACCAGCGTGAGCTGGCTCATGACCACTTCCGCCACCAGAAATGAGACCAACTTGACCAGCAGCCTGCTCATTTCTTACAATGATGTCAAAGCCGTCAACACGATGCACCAAATCATTATGTACATAAGCCAAGCCATCTAACATCTCAGTGACAACATTTTCAGGATTATTGATAATTTTTTTCATGGAATTTCCTCCCTCTCAAAAGTATCATCTATTTGCACTTCAATTTACTTCCATCTCAAATCAAATCTTCCTTATAAATAAAGGTTTTCAGTCAATTTAAATAGAGGGAAAGCAAGGTTATGAAAACGCATACATTTTATGATTCAATTGTAGCATTTGCCTCAATCAATGGCAAGTTAAAAGGGAAGGCCGTCATTTTCCCAAAATATATTATTAAGTAGAAGAAAAATCTCATAAAAAGACGCATTTTAGTCGCCAAAGCTATTGAAAAACCACCATTCAAGCCTTATAATGGAATGACGAATTAAGCGATAAGGAGGTTCAAATGACCATCGATTTTCCAAGAGAGACAGAAATAGAAACCAAAAATGAAATGGATGCCGTCCTTCAGGCAGGCCGTGTCCTTATGGAGAGCGGTGCCGAGATTTACCGTATCGAGGACACCATGGGACACATGGCCAAGTCTCTTGGTATCAGAGACTTCTCCACTTATGTGGTCAATCGAGGAGTCATGATTTCTGGACTCAACCGCTCAGGTCTTAAAGAGTCTCGTGTCCTAGCTACCTCAGTCCCGTCTATCCATCTAGGTAAACTAGAGGAAGTAAACCGCCTGTCTCGAGAACTGGCAGAACAGCCAAATCAGCCTGTATCTAGCATTTTCCAAAAGCTGAAAACCATTGAGCAGAAGACTTTCTATCGTCCTTTAGAGGATATTATAGCCTGTGTCATTGGTGCAGGGAGCTTCTCGCTAGCCCTTGGAAGTAGCTGGATTGATGGAACTGCTGCGGCTATATCGGGAGTTTTTGTAGGGATTGGCATGCAACTCTTTTCCCGTTTTATTCATACCAGTTTCTTGCAGATTATCCTCTCTAGTGCCATTGCCGCTTTATCAGCTAATATTCTCTATTATTTGGGTATCGGGCAACATCGCAGCGTGATTATTCTAGGAACCCTAATGATTTTGATTCCTGGGGCCTACTTTGTAAATGCCATTCGAGAGTTCACCCAGAACAACTACTACAGTGGTCTGGCCCTGATGCTGTCAGGGGTCTCCACCTGCCTGTCTATCTCTGTCGGTGTTCTTGCCATGATTTCCATTCTTCCCTTTGCGGAACAGTTATCAGGCATATTCTCAACACCGTCAACCTCATGGCTGGGGGTCTTGATTCAGACCTTCATGGCAGGACTTGGGACAGCAGCCTTCTCCGTGCTTTACCGAGTGCCTAAGAAATACTTCTTAGACCTTGGGACCCTAGGTGCCGGCTCATGGCTCCTCTACCTCTTGATTTGGAACAATACCCATCACGAGGTCCTCGCCATCCTCTTCCCAGCCCTATTAGTCACTATCACCTCACGCTTTTTGGCCCACTACCGTAGATGTCCAGCTACAGTCTTCCTAGCCTCAAGCATGTTCCCACTCATCCCAGGGATGAGCTTCTACCGTGCGGTCTACTTCCTCTTGATTGGAAATTCAGACCTAGGACTCAGCTTCCTACGGGCTTGTTTTCTGGCCTCATTTACCATCGCCATCGCCGTCAGTTTGACACAACAAATCCCTAGCCACTATTTTGTACTAGGGAAGAAGAAATAAATTGTTAAAAGCCATTGGTATTGTATGCCAGTGGCTTTTTTTGGTGGCGTTCTAAAATCAGTGAATAGCATATTATGAATATCAAAAATACCCTACTCAAGGATCTATCCGCTGCTAACTTAAAGCAAATACATCATTAACACTCTTTAATGAAAGTTCATCATTCATATACTATCAGTTTTGTTTAGAGTAGAGTTGGAAAGAGTTTATACAAAAAATAAAAACGCTTACACAATTCTTTGATTTTATTAAAATGTGATGATAAACTTGATATGTAAGCAATAGAACTATAATACTAACTTAATTTTACTCATGAGTTAACCATATCCTTGCTAACATTGTTCAGTTTAATGAAAGGAGCATTATCATGGAAAAGAAAGTATACTTTAAACTTCACAAAGTAAAAAAGCAATGGGTAACCATTGCAGTAACTGGTCTAGCTCTAGGACTTAGTTTTGCAAGCTTGGGCTATGTGTCCGCAGCTGAACAGACTCACTCCACCTCAGAACCAACGGTTGAAAACAGCATAGAAGAAAATGCAACCGATGTCATAAGCCCGTCAACTAATGAAGTCACTACTAAACCAGAGGAAAACAAATCTTTAGTCACAACAAATTCAAGTGAAATCATCACTGAAACTACTTCTACTGAATCTAAACAAAGTGTCACTGATGCAGCTACTTCAGACATAGGTACTTCTGAAATTAACTCTCAACAAGCTCTTCGTTCGGAAGTCTCTACTGTTACTGGCAGTGAAGTCGTAAGCTCTGGAACATCAGATTCTGAAACAAATACTGCTCATAAAGTAGAAGAAAGTCCCGTGATATCTGGAGGTCATTACACTAGTGATAGTCAGGGCAATTGGTACTACATTAAGGACGAGAAAGCACTTACTGGTATGCAAAATATCGATAATGTTACGGTCTACTTCGATGCCGATGGTAAGCAAGTCAAAGGAGACACCCGTCAAGTTAACGGAGCAACATATCACTTTGAGAAAGGTAGCGGACAACTTACTCGTAATGCTTTTGCATCTGATAAGAATGGAAATTGGTACTACCTAGGCCAAGATGGGAAAGCACTTATAGGTAAACAAGTTATTGACAATATACCACTCTACTTTTACCCTAATGGTGTCCAAGCTAAAGATTCCTTTGTCGTCCTAGATGGAAATTCCTATTATTTTCAAAAAGATAGTGGCCAAATGGTTCGTGACCGTTTTTGGTCAGATGACGATGGAAACTGGTACTATAGCGATAAAGAAGGAAAACTTGTCACAGGCGAACAGACTATAGATGGCTTCGACATGTATTTCTACCCAGACGGTGTTCAGGCCAAGGGTGAAATCGTTACAATAGGTATCGAACCCTATTACTTTGATAAGGATAGTGGTCATAAGGTTATAAATACCGACATCACTATTAATGGAAAAACTTACCACGCAGAAGCTAATGGACTTTTGATTGAAACTGAACAGAAACTTCCTCAACGTCCACTTGTTTCTGGTGGCCATTTCCAAGAAGATTCCTCAGGCAACTGGTATTATTACACCGCAACAGGAGAGAAACTAAGAGGATGGCAAAATGTAGATGGAGTAACTCTTTACTTTGATGAAGAAGGTCGTCAAGCGAAAGATGGCGAAAGAATCATAGACGGCTTCCATTACTATTTTAGTCACTATTCAGGTGCTGTAAAAACCAACTATTGGCATACTTGGTCTATTGAAATCAGAAGATGGGAACCATTTGCAAAAACGTATAACATCTATTATGGTTCTGATGGTCGACGTTACTATGGATGGCATCGAGTTGGCGATCAACTTTATTATTTTGATCATACTGGTCGAGTTGAAAATGCTCTTACTACCTTCAAAGGACAAGACTACCTCTTTGATAATCATGGAAAATTGGTAAAAGATGCCTTTTATATTCAGTCATTACGTGTCTTTGCTGGAACTTTAAATACTAGTTATCGCTCCAATAAATTTGGTCAAGTACTAACCGGAGAACATCATATTAATGGTGATGACTACTATTTTTCAAATTCTGGTTCAGCAGTCACTGCTATTGTCACAAAAGGTGGCAAGGATTATTATTATTTTGAAGGTAAACTTCTGAAAAACTATCTCGGACCTTTACTCGTACGTCAGTATATGGATGATTATACTTACTACCATGGCATCGTAGGTACAGATAAGGATGGGAGGGTACTTACTGGTGTTAGCACTGCAAATAATGGTAAACTCTATTATTTTGAAAATAAAGGAGATATTTACCATGAAAGATATATCCCCCAAATGGTTACAGTTACAACACCTACATGGAAAACGATTGATGGTAAGCTATACCACTTAGAACCTAGCATAAACAGAACTTACAAATCTGGAAGAAGCCGAACCTATACCGTCAGAGAAGAAGTAGACATTATTAACCACGGAGTACGAACAAAGACCGATAAGATTAAACGTATTATTGATGATGATTTTGGTAATCTATACTATCTTGATGAAAACAATGATTTTTACATCGGACATCTACTTCCAGAAAACACAGATTTAACCAAGATTGAAGAAACTGTAATTCAAAGTGACAATAAATTCTATGCTTTCAATAGAACAAGTTCGCTTTCCGAAACTTCCCCTCTTACAGTTTCCAAGACCTTAGTTTACAATAAAAAAGCCTACCTCATTGATGATAAAGGAGTAGCGACCGAAACTAAACTAACAAATCGTTTCGAACACGATGATGCATGGAATTGGTACTACTTTGATAACGAGGGAAAAGCTGTCACCGGACTCCATTCAATAGATAATGTCACTCTATACTTTGATAAAGAGGGCAAACAAGCTAAGGGACGACTTGTCGAAATTGACGGTCAAACACATTATTTCGATAGAGACAGCGGAGCTATGTGGACTAACCGAACACTTGAACTTAATGGTATTCGTTATGTCATTGACCAAAATGGTTATGTAACGATGAACAAACCTGGACAATTTATTCAAGATAAAGATGGTGATTGGGCTTATATTAAAGAAAATGGACAGTTAGCCACTGGACTTCAAATTATTAATCATCAAAAATACTACTTTGATCCAACTGGAAAACAAGCCAAAGGAAAACGACTTCTGCTTGATGGAAAGTACTATTTCTTCGATAACGATACTGGTGCTATGTTCGTAAATAAATTCCATGAAACAGGCGATTACTTTTCTAAAAAATATACTTATTTTGGCGAGGATGGAAGCCAGATATTTGGTTGGGCAACTATTGACGGTAAACGTGTTTATTTTAAAGAAGATGGCTACCAAGTTCGAAATGATACATACAAGATAGGTGGTTTCGATTATTTCTTCAAAAAAGACGGTAGTATGCTTGCTAATGATATTGACGGCAACTACAAATACTATTATGCTGATAAGGACGGTCATCTACAGTTCGGGTGGGTTAATCACAATAATGAAACCTACTATATTAGCCCACCATGGGGAGCTGAAGACCGAACATATCTAAAAACTATCAATGAAAAGACCTATCTTTTGGGCCCTAAAGGACGACTTCTAAGGAATACAGCTACAGACACCTCGACCTCTTGGAATGGTTTCTGTATCTCTGATGAAAATGGAGTTGTAAAAACAGGTGTCATTCGGTTAGAAGATAATAGGCTTTATTATTTCAACCCTGAAATTTATATGACTACTCCTTTTAGTGGCGAATGGGCAGAGTTTGATGGTAAACTTTATCATTTTGAAATGCCGATATCAGTTAGTCCATACTCAAAAGGTTCTCCAATTACCACTAACACTACGCTTGAAAAAGATGGAAAAACCTATATTATTGACGAAAATGGCGTAGCTACAGAGAAAAAGGATTAATATCAAACTAACAACTGTAAGCATTTAAAAATACCTCATTTTTGCCAAAATGTATTCAAAAACACCAGAAATCATTTTTTCTGGTGTTTTCTTTTTGTCTAAAACCTAGTAAGGCTACCGGCAAAATCTCTATCATCAATCTACTTCAAGTCAAAATATTTCTTGACATCTTTAGCATAGCCATACTGTTGATTTAAACGCTCGAGCAAGTTTTTATTATGGCCTGGATAATTGTCATTTCTTCGTAATTCTTGATAAAGCTCGATATAAGGCAACTGTTTGTCTTTGGCTAACTGCAACTCTGCTTCATAAGCATAGGCAATCTTTCGAAATTGGAGATTAGTAACACCATCTTCTTCGACATCGATTATGGCATACTGAGCCCTATGATTTTGCAGGGGTGACCAATCAAAATAGGGCATCCCAATCGTACCAGGATTAAGAATCTGTTGCCCCTTACTACCATAACGAAGCAATTGCTTATGCACATGACCGTAAATCGCCATATCTGTTTGATCATCTAATAACTGATCAAAATGACTGGTATCATTAGCTGGACGTAACTCACCTCCGTAGTTCTTCTCCGGTAAGTGATGCGTCAAAGAAAAACGAATCCCATTGATTTCCTTCTTCAAAACCAGAGGCAGAGAACGTATCCAATCAACATATTCAGTATCCAATTCTTCCATCAAGTACTGGGTAAGTCGCAAGAGCTGAACTTCTTGTGGATTCTCCAGACCATATTCCCCATCTAAAGCCTCCAAAACACAATCATCCCAATTTCCTCGAACGGTAGCTGTTATCGGGATAGAAGACAGAAGCTCAAAGAGTTCATTTCTTCCTGGTCCAGGTAATATAATATCCCCCATTAACCAATATTCTGTTGCACCCAACTCTTGTGCATCCTTAATAACTGCTTCAAGAGCTGTTGTATTCCCATGAATATCTGACAAAATTGCAATACGATGTTTCATCTATACTCCTTTACTGATGGTCTACTAAGTTAAAACTAATATAAGAACAACTATTCTTCCTCACCATCACCCTCATACAAACATGCCACCAAGCGTTCAAAGGGCTCTATATACTCCCAATACTCAAAAGGGAGATTTGAAATCTTACTTAGATCATTATCATCAAAATGATACACGAGATGGCGTAGTATTTGATTTTCAATATAATGGATATCTCTCAGCTCCTCGAGACTGATTGTATCCAGTTCTATGATGTAGTGACACAAATCATCAAGTGCTTTTACGTCAAATTTTTTCTCCTCGTGTAGGAAGTAGAGAAAGCTCTGATTCTCACCTCTTTTATTATCTTCTATCAGATTCCTTTTATGCATCATTCTTGAATCCTTTCCTTAATAGCAACATTATAACACTAGAAAATGATTCTCCAAAGCGACAACATAAAAAGAGAATCTGGGATGTTTCCATTCCAAATTCTCTTATTCTTGATTAGCAAAGTAGCAAGACTTTTTACCACAAACTAATGCGTTTGCTTGGTGCTAAGTACATGTCGTCTCCTTCTTTGATTTGAGGGTAGGCCTCATAAAACTCAGGAAGGTTTTTAAGTTGTTGGTTAACACGCAACTCATTTGGTGCGTGGACGTCTTGTACCATGGTATATTTATTGTACTGTAGGCTGGCCTTTTGTTTCCAGATATCTGCGTAGTTCTCAAAGTAATCCTTGAGGTTAGGTTTTGTCATATCTGTTTTGAGAACTTGTAGTGTGGATGAGAGACCACCAGCATCTGCGACATTCTCAGTGACTGTGAGTTTTCCATTTACCTTAGTCCCGTAAATTTCCAACCCATTCCACTGGTCTTCAAAGGCTTTGATCCTCTTATCGAAAGCTTTAGTATCTGCTTTTGTCCACCAGTTATGCATGTCGCCGTTCTCATCATAGTCGGCACCATTGGAATCAAAGGCATGGGTAATTTCATGTCCAATCACGACACCGATACCACCATAGTTCTTTTCAGTACTTTGATTTTTGTCATAAAACGGCGCTTGCAAAATGCCAGCTGGGAAGTTGATGCTATTGCTTTCTGGGTTGTAATAAGCATTGATATCAAAAGCAGAACCTGACCATTTATTCTTATCAATAGGATCATCAAAATGATCAATGGTATAACGTTTTCCGAACTGGGCAATATCTTCTGACAGTTCAAAGAAGGACTTGTTAGGGTCAAGATGTAGTTCCTTAGTACCAGGATTGACATCTTCCTGATAACCTACGAAAACCTTCATTTTATCCAACTTTTCGATAGCCTTGTTGCGTGTGCTTTCCGTCAACCAATTATTCTTTTGGAGACGGCCACGATAGACATTTTTGATTTTATCAATCATGCCTGTCACATCAGTCTTTGCTTCCTCACCAAAGTATTTACGTCCATAATAGACACTCATGACATCACTAAACAGATGGACACTCATCTCGTAAACCGTATCTTCCTTAGAAACTGGCTTCTGTGTACCCATAATAGCCATGCTAATCGATGCAAAATTCAAGCGGTAATCTTCTGTCAGAGAATTTGAGGCTGCCATAGCTTCTTGCACCAAGATCCATGATTTGATTTTAGAAAAATTGTCCTGATTGACGATCTTACTATAATTCTCAAAATACTTGGTATTAGGGACATTGATGGTTTCTAAATCACGTCCCATAATGCCTTTAATGACATCATATAATTTGAAGGAACCAGAGTAGGCATTAATCTCTTCTGCTGTTTTAGGGTGAACCAAATTCTTACTTTCAGACATCTCTTCGTTACTGAGACTGTACTTAGCAATGATTTCGTCGAACTCCAGTGCTTCTTTGACAATGCGTTTACTATTTTTTTCGCTATATCCAAGCATTTCCAAGGCTTTTTGCGTGGCTGTTTCAATTGGAGTCAAATATTGTTTCTTGCTGGCCTCGTCTTTATAAATAGACACATCTGGCAATAAGATACTTGGGGGACTCAATTGGATTTGTTTTTGGCTGGTATTCTCTGCGTTAGTTCCTACGTCATAACCAAATGGAAGAGGAATCCCTTTATCAGTCAAGCTAGCAGATTTACTGGCCAAATCATTTAGATCCTTGATATCCTCAATTTCTTTTAGATAAGGTTTGAGAGGTTCAAGGCCATCTTTCTCACGTTGCTTGTAATCACTAGCAGCCTTGTAGAAAGTAATAAACTCAGACATCCCTGTAATATCTGACGTTTCCTTGCCCTCCCCTAAATTTTTGATATCCTTCTTTAGTTTTCCTTTGATATCTTCATCTAAAGTATAAAAATTATCAATGCTTGGAGAATCAGCAGGAATTTTGGTTTTCAGGAGCCAGTCCTTGTTAACAGCTTGGTAAAAATTTGAGGCTACCGTAGCATTCTTGTCAATCGGTGTCTCTTGTGGGACAAAGGTTTTATAAGCCCAAAAACCACCTCCTGCAAGAGCCAAGGCCAAGGCTCCCGTTATGGAACCAAGAATAATTTTCTTACGCTTTTTCATAGATACTCCTTAGAAAATTAGATTAATATACTTGTATTATATCATTAGAACATAAATTTTAGCAAGCTGTTTTTGGGAGACAAAAAGAAGTAATCAGACGATTACTTCTCTTTATTTTCTTAAATAGCTAAAATTAGGTATCATGACACTCAAGATAAGAACAATAAAAGATCAACTAAATCCAACTTAGCAGGTTGAATTCAGTTGATCTTTTTGGTCATTTACTAATCATCACAAGCAGATAAATCATTTAAAAGACAAACTGCCGAGTGATGTTAATCCTCTTGCTAGATTAATGTTACGCTCTGATTTTTCTTGGAATTCTGTGAGAGTCTTACTCAAGTCACTCACTCCAGAACTCAGTGATTTCCCTTTAGAAAGATTGCTGACTGCTAGAGCTTGAATAGCTCTACATAATTCTGCAAGAAGTTCATTATTATCCTTCTTCCCAACTTCTATTTCATTTTTATACGTTACGAGCAACTCTCTTTCATTTTCAGTTGTTTCTGGATTTACAATCAGATTATAGATAGTGTTTAAGATATCCGTAATTTGGTTGTTGTTACTTTTTGTCATCTAGATTACCTCCTATAACCTGTAGCAAGATTAGGTCGAGCAAGTGAATTAAATTGGTTAATTGTTTGTGTTGTCATGAGCAACGACCTCTTTTAATAGTTCGCTGTGACATCATTATACACATCTAGCATATCAAATTCAAGACTAAAAATATCCTTCTGCCACAAATGGTCCAAATTTAGCACAAACAGACAAAAAGAAGTAATCAGACGATTACTTCTTTCAGATTAAAGAAAAAGTCCATTTTAGGCAACTTTCTTCAATCTGTTTCTTTTAGAGTATAAAGTGAAAAACTCTTATAAATTCCATTACAGCAATATTCCTAAGAGATTTAACGACGTGGTAACTAACTTTTAAAAGGGCTTGCCTATATTCTGAAGTAAGCACATCGAGCGGTTATTTTTCTATTACTTTATTGACATAAAATCATATGTCTAACGCTATTCCTTATATTTTTCTATCATTCTTTATGATACAATAGCATCAATTTATTTCTAGGAGGATAATATATGGCTTCTACTATTGGTATTGTTAGTTTGTCTAGTGGCATTATCGGAGAAGACTTTGTCAAGCACGAAGTGGACTTGGGGGTCCAACGACTCAAAGACCTGGGACTCAATCCTATTTTTTTACCTCATTCACTAAAAGGCTTAGACTTTATCAAAGAACATCCCGAAGCTCGTGCAGAGGATTTGATTCAGGCATTTTCTAATGATAGCATAGACATGATCTTATGCGCCATCGGCGGAGATGATACCTATCGTTTATTGCCCCATCTTTTTGAAAATGACCAACTACAAAAGGTTATCAAACAAAAGATTTTTCTTGGTTTCTCAGATTCAACCATGAACCATCTCATGTTGCATAAACTAGGAATCAAGACTTTTTACGGCCAATCATTTCTAGCAGACATTTGTGAGTTAGACAAAGAAATGTTGCCATATAGCCGCCACTACTTTAAAGAATTGATTGAGACTGGAAAAATCTCAGAAATTCGCCCTAGTAACGTTTGGTATGAGGAACGGACTGATTTTAGTCCCAAAGCCTTGGGAACACCTCGTGTCAGCCATGCAAATACAGGTTTTGACTTGTTACAAGGCAATGCTCAGTTTGAGGGAGAAATCCTCGGTGGTTGTCTTGAGTCTCTCTATGATATTTTTGACAACTCTCTACACGCAGATAGCACAGACCTCTGCCAAAAATACAAACTTTTCCCTGACTTATCCGACTGGGAAGGAAAGATTCTATTGCTAGAAACAAGTGAAGAAAAGCCTGAACCTGATGATTTCAAAAAGATGTTGTGGACTTTAAAGGAAACTGGTATATTCGAGATCATCAGTGGACTCTTGGTCGGGAAACCTATGGATGAAACCTTCTATGACGACTATAAGGAGGCTTTAATGGACATCATTGATAGCAATATCCCGATTGTCTATAATCTGAATGTCGGCCATGCCACACCAAGAGCGATTGTTCCCTTTGGAGTTCACGCGTATGTAGATGCAACAGAGCAAGTCATTCGCTTTGACTATCACAAAAAAAGCTGAGATGAATTTCTCAGCTCAGATTGAAGTAATCAGATGATTACTTCTCTTTATTTTCTTAAACAGCGAAAATTGGGTAACAAGATACTCAAAATAAGAACTATAAAAATGCCCAAAACCATAATTGTAGTATAGGGATTAAAGCAGAGACTTATTAGCAAGGCAAGACTTATTACAATCATTAGGTATCCCAACTTTCTCACTACTGACTTACTGCTCTCACTATGATTTTTTGTAGCTAGTCCAATACTTTTAGGAAGATAATTTCCAATCACTAGAAAAATGAGTGCCAATAACCAAATCACAGTCAAGCGAACTTGAACATGGCCTCCTAAGGCAACAGTCAATATAAGACCTTGGATAAGCACAGCAGAAATTGGGACTAACCATAGCATAAACTCTTTTAAGAATGGAATCGTTATTTGTTTAAAGAATGAAAAACAGAGATTATATATGATTAACGCAAGAAAAGGAAGTGCAACAATTGCTAAATTGCGATTCATAAAACCATTGGCTTGCTCTTCTACATTAAAGTGGATTGCAATCTGATTTGGTAGTTGTTTGTAAAAGACTAGTCCGATAATAACCGGTGTAAGTATCACTATATTACCAATGACTCTTTGCATATTATTTTTCATCTTCTTTTCCTCCAAGTGATTGAATCCAAGTTAAAATTTCTTCAAAAACGGTCAAGTTCAAACTATAGTAGATAAAATTCTTCTGCTTTTCTTCTTCAATAAGCCCAGCTTTTCTCAGGGTAGACAGATGATGGGAAACTGTTGCGGGAGCTAAGTCAAACTGCTGGCTGATTTCACCAGCGGACTTTGGTCCAGACTTTAGATAGTCTAAAATTTCTCTCCTCACAGGGGCAGAGATGGCTTTTAAGGTTTCAGATAAGCCCATGAGTTCCCTCCTTTCTCCAAATCCGACGTGTCAGAAGTCCAATACCTAACACATAAATAGCTAAAATAAGTTCGATTAGTAAGAGATTGCTGACTATCCCTAGCTGATAAGCACCTGCCAAAAAATCAATGGCAGCATGGAGTATAATCGCCCAGAAATAGAATGAAAGCTTATGCTTAGTGACTGCTAGAAAATCCCAAGCTGTAAGCAAGACTTGTAACACCAAGGCAACTAGTCTTTCAAAGAGAGACATAAGCACAGCAAAGCCCGTTAATTGGTTGACCTGACTCACAAGAGTTGAAGGTAACTCACTGGCCTGCCCTGAATGGATGGCCTGTAAAACAATGATGTTAGTGAGTAAGCCCATCACTCCAAGGAAGATAAATTCACTAAGACCATGTCCAAAACCGTAGGCTACAATACCAAACGTCATCAAACTTCTTTTCTTTGCAAGTACCTTAAAAACCAAATAGCGAGTTGTTTCTTCAACAAGGCCAGCCATAAGCCCTCCATAAATAATGGTGAACCATTTAGAAGAGTGACCAAAGCTTGAAAGAACTAGGGCATTGATAGGTCCTTCAATCATCATGACAGGTAAGGCAAAACCAATCAGACCGACTAAAAAAAGCTTGATTGAAAATTGCCATCTTTTCTTCAGAACGATAAAACTAATGACGGCGATAACCAACATGGTAAGAATTGCCATAAAAAGGAATGTTTCCATTTGATTTATCCTTTCATTGAAACGGAGCATCAATACGACTTAGGTCAGAATACCTATTTCTATACTTTTCGAAATAGATTCTACGCTTTTCTGAAAGCACTGTCAAGGCTATTTCGAAAAAAATCGAAATAGTGATACAAAAAAAGACCGTTTTCACGATCTTTCTTCTTGAGAATTTTCCCTCATTCTCGGCTGTGTGTTCTCTGGTCAGTCACATGAGCTACTACTGCTTATCTTCCTGGGACATATTCGCCAGTGTTGGCATCGTAGTAACGGCGTTGGCCGTTAACTGTGACGTAGGCACCTTTAACTTGACGACCTGATTGATCAAAGTAAAGGTGTTGGCCATTGATGACTTGTTCGCCTGTTACGGCATAACCATCTGCTCCAAAGTAAGCCCAGACGTTAGGCTCGATTTGAGCAAAGCGGTTAGTTACAGGTTGACCGTCGTTTTCGTCATAGTACTTGTAACGACTGCCGACCTTAACAGCCTTGCCTTTGTATTGGATACCATTTTCGTCAAAGTAGTATTCCTTGCCATTGATGGTCCACTTGCCTTTAAGAGCTTGGCCTTCAGTGTTGAAGTAAGCCCATTGATTTGGTGCAATCTCGGCAAAGCTGCTTGTGACAAGGGCTCCACTGTGGGCATCATAGTAATAAGTCTTACCATCTTCAACAATGGTTTTACCCTTGACTTGGATACCATTTTTATCAAAGTACTTAAGGTATCCATGATCAGCACGAACTTGGCCGATAGCCAGTGAACCGTCTTGTTTGAAGTACATCCACTGGTCATCACCTACTTGGAGGTAGCGTCCGCTAGCAAGAATACCTGATTCTGGCTCATAGTAATACTTAATACCGTTTTCCTCGATAATTTCACCCTTAGCTTGGCTACCATCTTCCTTGAAGTAATAGAGGTGACCATCAATGTATTGACGTCCTGTGACACGGTTACCTTCTTTATCAAAGTAGTTCCAAGCCTTAGTTGCTGGGTTATAGACAAAGATGCTACGTCCGATTTCGCCTGCTGGTGTAATGTAGCGAGCCTTACCATTTTCAAAGATAATAGAATCTGCACGATTGCTGTAGGCCGTACCGACGCTACCATCTTGGTTAAAGTAATAAGTCTTACCATCAATGACACGTGAACCAGTCACAGTGTTACCATCAGCGTCAAAGTAATAACGTTTACCTGTGCTGCTATCAGTCGCAAAGACATTGCGTCCCATGTCACCAGTTTCTGCAACATAGTAATGCAATTTGCCATCATCTGTACGGACAATACGACCCTTGGCCTGAATGCCAGTTTCACGGTCAAAGTAGAAATGGTGGCCACTCCAATGAAGGTTACCCACTACCATGGTTCCTTGAGTCGTAAAGGCACGCACCTGCTTACGCTTGTCGTCAAAATCAACAAAGGCATTCTTAACCATAGCACCGTCTAAACCGTAGTAGTAAGTATAACCGTTGTTAGCACGACGAAGGGCATTACGCAATTGGATACCATTGTCAAAGAAATAGTAATCCTTGTTATTGATGTTTTGGGCACCCTTGGTCATCTTACCGTCAGCACCGAAGTAATACCAGTTACCGTTACCGTCTTGAACAAATTCATTCTTAACGGCTTGGTTATCACGAAGGAAGTAAACATCTTGTCCACGACGTTGGAAGACTTGAGTGCTTGTGATGGCACCTGTGTCACGAAGTGGTGTTGGCAAGAGTTGGCTGTTGGCTGAAGTATTAAAGTACTGGTTGGTCTTGTCATCACGAAGGACATAATTGATGCCTCGTCCAAGGATGTTGGTTCCGTTGAAGTACTTAGCAGACCATTTGGTAATCTTTTCATTCGTAGGTAACTGCTTACCATTTGAGATTTGTACAC
>ERZ1699260.322-NODE-322-length-19347-cov-6.237513_pt1 | contig 19347 bp, 10 predicted proteins | sample MGYA00581519_ERZ1699260 | MGnify/ENA primary metagenome ERZ1699260 (study PRJEB42319, sample SAMD00040324) | human oral metagenome | material: saliva | host: Homo sapiens | study: EMG produced TPA metagenomics assembly of PRJDB4115 data set (Metgenomic analysis of... | reverse complement strand
ACTGATTTGGATGTTGAAACCGACTCAGAAGCTGAAATTGACTCAGATGTTGAGACAGACTCGGATGTAGAAACTGACTCAGAGGTTGAAACTGATTCTGAGGTAGATGCTGACTCTGATGTCGAGAGTGATTCAGAAGCAGATGCAGATTCGGATGTTGACACCGACTCAGATGTAGATATCGACTCAGATGTAGATATCGACTCAGACGTCGAGACTGATTCGGACGTAGATACTGATTCGGACGTAGATACTGATTCGGACGTAGATACTGATTCGGACGCAGAAACTGATTCAGATGTAGACACTGATTCAGATACAGAAACCGACTCGGATGTTGAGACTGATTCTGATGTCGAGAGTGATTCAGAAGCAGATGCTGATTCGGATGTTGATACTGACTCAGACGCAGAAGCTGATTCAGAGGCTGACGCTGACTCAGATGCAGAAACTGATTCGGATGTCGATTCCGATTCAGACGTAGACACTGATTCAGATACAGAAACCGACTCGGATGTCGACATTGATTCAGACGTTGATACTAATTCAGATACAGAAACCGACTCGGATGTCGACACTGATTCAGACGTTGATACTGATTCAGACGCTGAGACTGACTCGGAATCTGATGCTGACTCAGAGGTTGATGCTGATTCAGAAGTTGACGCTGACTCGGACGCAGAGGCTGATTCTGACATTGAAACCGACTCTGAAGTCGAAACTGACACCGAAGCAGAGACTGACTGACTTTCAGATACTGAGGTGCTCAACGATGCTGACAATGATTCAGAGGTCGAGATTGATTCAGACGTAGATACTGACTCAGAGGTAGAAACTGATTCAGAAGTAGACACTGATTCAGACGCTGATACTGACTCAGACGCAGAAGCTGATTCGGATGTTGATACTGACTCGGATGTTGACACTGACTCGGATGTTGATACTGACTCTGACGTCGAGACTGATTCAGAAATAGACACTGATTTGGATGTTGAAACCGACTCAGAAGCTGAAATTGACTCAGATGTTGAGACAGACTCGGATGTAGAAACTGACTCAGAGGTTGAAACTGATTCTGAGGTAGATGCTGACTCTGATGTCGAGACTGATTCGGATGTTGATACTGATTCAGATACAGAAACCGATTCAGACGCTGACAATGATTCAGATGTCGAGATTGATTCAGACGTAGAGACTGATCCGGATGTTGATACTGATTCAGATGTTGATACTGATTCGGATGTAGATGCAGATTCGGACGTTGAAACCCACTCGGAAGCTGACGCTGACTCGGATGCTGAAACTGATTCTGAGGTTGAAACTGATTCTGATGCTGAAACTGACTCGGATGTCGATACCGACTCAGACGTTGATGCTGACTCGGATGCTGAAACTGATTCAGAGGTTGAGACTGATTCTGAAGCAGAGGCTGATTCGGACGTTGAGACTGACTCGGATGTCGACACCGATTCAGACGTAGACACTGATTCAGAAGTTGACACTGATTCAGAAGCTGACGCTGACTCAGACGCAGAAGCTGATTCAGAAGCTGACGCTGACTCAGACGCAGAAGCTGATTCAGAGGCTGACGCTGACTCAGATGCAGAAACTGATTCGGACGTTGATACTGACTCAGACGCTGAAACTGATTCGGATGTTGATACTGATTCGGACGCTGAGACTGACTCAGAGGTTGAGACTGATTCGGATGTTGATACTGATTCAGATACAGAAACCGATTCGGACGTTGATACTGATTCAGACGCCGACAATGATTCAGATGTCGAGATTGATTCAGACGTAGAGACTGATCCGGATGTTGATACTGATTCGGACGCTGAGACTGACTCAGACGTCGATACCGATTCAGAGGCTGAAACTGACTCAGAGACTGATGCTGACTCAGAGACTGATGCTGACTCAGAGACTGATGCTGACTCAGAGACTGATGCTGACTCAGAGACTGACACTGATTCTGATACAGAAACCGATTCAGACGTTGATACTGACTCGGACGCAGATGCTGACTCAGACGTTGATACAGATTCTGATGTAGATGCTGACTCGGATGTTGAGACTGATTCAGATGTTGAAACTGATTCAGATGTTGAAACTGATTCAGACGCTGACAATGACTCTGAAGTCGACACCGATTCAGACGTTGATACTGACTCAGATGCTGACAATGACTCAGACACCGATACTGATTCTGATACAGAAACCGATTCAGAAGTCGAAACGGACTCGGATGTTGAAACTGATTCAGACGTAGACACTGATTCAGATACAGAAACCGACTCGGATGTTGACACCGATTCAGACGTAGACACTGATTCAGACGCTGAGACTGACTCTGAGGTTGATGCCGATTCTGATGTCGATGCCGATTCAGAGGTTGAGACTGACTCAGAGGTTGAAACTGATTCTGATGAAGATGCTGACTCTGATGTCGAAACTGATTCAGAAGCAGAAGCTGATTCGGATGTCGACACCGATTCAGAGGTAGAAACCGATACCGAAGTAGAGGCAGATTGGCTCTCCAATACGGAAGTGCTCAACGATGCTGATTTTCTAGCGGACTCACTCAAAGATACTGATGCAGACTCAGACTGCGATTGACTCACTGATTTTGAAGCCGACTCGCGAGTCGATTGACTTAGTGACTCTGATACCGACTGTGAAAGCGATGCTGATGCTGACTGACTCACTGAAACAGAGGCGCTCGTTGAAGCGGATGTCGAACTTGAGACAGACTGGCTAACCACTTTGGATACACTTGCTGATACCGAAGCAGACTGCAAGCCACTGACACTTGCGGATGCTGATTCCGAAACTTTCACAGATTCAGATTTTCTTGTCGATACAGATTGACTCGTTGAAGCGGATTGAGATTGAGAAACCTCCTTGCTCAACGATTGACTGCGAGATAAACTAGCTTGAGCTGAGACACTTGCAGAAGCTGATTGGCTTAGTGAAGCTGACAAACTTTGTGAGCGAACCGAGCTCAGTGACTGGCTCAATGAAACGCTCTGCTGAGCCGATACGCTCTGTGATTGCTTCGCACTTAAGGACTGACTGATCGATTGCGAAGTCTTCGTAGATGCACTCTGACTGTTTGATACAGACTGGCTGTGATCACTATCTGACAATTTCACAGCTACAACATTGGTCGTACTATCTTTATAAGTAATGGTGACTGTACCATCACTATTAACCGTATAGGACTTAATCCGGTTGGCCACCTCTGGGTTGACTGCCGATACAGCTGCAATCACCTTGCTCTTATCTGCATCTGTCAATGCAGTTAGACTCGTCACCTGAATAGTGCTTGTCGGCGCCACACCTGGCGTACGATCAGCGAGACGCCCTTGGGTAATCCGAATCTCACCCAAACCGTTTGGACGGTTCATATTGGAGGCATTGTCAATAGCCGCGACGTTGCGTTGCCATGTATTTCGGTAGGTATGGTAAAGGTCATCCTTCAAATGAATGGTCGTTGTGATGGTTGCAGGGTTCGCACTGGTAGCCGTAATATCGCCCATGATCGGAGCAATATTACCAGTTCCGTACTGGCTACTACCAAAGAAATTCCCGTTCAAAGCATTGTCGTTCAGATCCGCCCGTGCAACGACTTTCATTTCTTTAAGCTTGCCACTGTCATCAGTAGCTGTAAAGGTCACAACCGCATCATCACCAGCGTAAATAATATAATTCTTCCCACCACCTTCAAGAGGGGTTGATTTCGGTTCCACACCATTGACGGTCAACTTAGCCGTCACTTCAGGACGTGTGGCATCTGTTACAGCAACCATGTTACTGGCATCGGAATAAACTGCATGGTCACCATACAGAATACGAGACTTAGCTGTTACTCCACCCGTTTGCAAGGGAGCATTCGGTGTTACGATCGCTTGTCCAGAAGCATCTGCCACAGCTGTTCCCACTTCGTCGTCATTATTGTATAGAACGACTGTAGAACCTGGCTCAGCTCCCGTCACCGTTACAGGCGTCTGTGTGTAAGCCTTATCCAATAATCTCGTTTCAACAGTTGGTGCTGCAAGTCGCTTCACTGGAGCCGTCACATCATTTGTAGTGTTATCTTTATAGGTAATGGTCACCACACCAGATGATGAAACGGAATAAGATTTAAAGTCCTTTGAAGTGGCAATATTGGGGTTAGCAGTCTTAAACGCTTCCCAAATCTTCTCTTTTTCAGCCTGGGCCAAGTTAGTAGTATCATTGACAAAAGTCGCTGTCGTCACAGCCGTAATCGGATTACGAATGCCATCATTTTGCGGCAAAACCTGAATGCGTAGCGTTCGTGTCACTGACTGCCTAGCCGTATTGGTCACTACAAAAGAAACATTATAAATTTTCCCAGGCGTTACGACCTCTGTCTGCCCAACAGTTCCCATGATATTAAAGGCCACTGCACTATTTTTCAAGGCCGACGTCTGAGGCACATTGATGCCATTCACACGATCACTACCAGAAGCGTAGCCAATGCTCTTAATACTATTTCGTGTAGGAATGGTTTCCACAACATTATAAGCCTGATTAATGTAATCAGAGTTATAAACAGAAATCAAGGCATTGTTGGCTGGCCCTAAATTATACTGGGGTGCACGGAGACTGGTATCAGCATCTATACGATTCCCGTTACGTGGATCCCGTTGGCCAGATGTCGCACGAAGCACCGCATTGGCCAAGCGATTGCGAGCACTCTTTGCTTGACTTTCTACAGCATCCATTTGAATTGCGGGATTGGACAAACCAGTACGAATAGCTTCTAAAGCCAGATCTCCACTTTCAATAGCAGATTCCGTCCCAGGGATTTCCAAAGCCTGCGCACGATAGGTGTATAAATCCAAAGCCAAAACTTGCAGACGCTTCACCTGGTCTTCCGAGCGAGTGTTTTGAGCCTCTGCTACTTTCTCACTCGTTTCAGGAGTAGCTACATGAATAGCATCATTCTCCGAGAGAGTGCTACTAGCAAATTCTGATGTGGACTGACTCGCTGAATTACTAACAACATGTGATTCGCTCAAAGAAACCGACTGAGACAAAGAAAGGCTGTCACTAGCTGACTCTGAAAATGAGATGGATTCACTCATGGAGTGATTCGCTGACACAGAGTCTGTGGTAGACGTCGTTCCCAAGACAAAGCTATCTTGTCCAACCACACCGGTCGATGGGCTGATTTCAGACCCAACAGTCGCATTCATTTCATTTTCCTCGGCAAATACTGGATTGGCAACCGTTGTCGCCCCAGCCAGAGCCCCTAGCACAACCATCCCTTTGACCAGATCCGCAGGCATAGAGTGTGATGATGCTTCGTATTGAACCACGATGTTTTCATCCACACCACCTCGCATGACACGAAATAGGCCTAACCGCGAGACAGATGCCCGTACCCAATTCTTTCCTGATTTGATTAATTTATAACGTGTGATTCGCTCCGTTTCGCGAAAATCACCCTTCGAACGTTTAAAAAACATGTCCGCTCCTTAAAAATAAGATATCGAGTTATTATACACTAATTTTCCCCAAAAGTAACTAATTAAGACTAGTTTTTAACATAAAAAACAGCACACAAAAAGAGAACCCGGAGGTTCTCTTTTTGGATCCTTTTTCATTTCCCACATACCTGAAATGACCGAATCAAATTAGGATAGAAGATTATTTTTCATCTTCCTTTTTGCGACGTCCAAGTGCTGCAACCCCTGCAACCCCTGCAACTGCTCCAAGAAGAGCTGAAGCTACAGATCCTGTTTCACCAGTATTTGGAAGTTGTTCAAGAGCTGGAGCTGGTTTAGCTGGTTGCTCAGGAACTGGGTTCACTGGTGTATTAGGTGTTGGATCTACCGGTGTGTTTGGTGTTGGATCCATTGGTTTATTAGGTGTTGGATCTACCGGAGTATTTGGTGTTGGAGTTGGTGGCACCGGAGTATTTGGTGTTGGAGTTGGTGGCACTGGAGTGTTTGGTGTTGGAACGTTTGGAGTCTTCACAAGTTTGTAAACATAAGTAACGTTCTTATCACCTTCGATAACTTTACCAGTTGTTGGGTCAGTTGTTGTCAAGTGACCTTCACCGTCAACGTTACCTACTGGGTAGTTACCTTGTGGTACCAATTCATAGACTTTACCATCTGCAGTTGTGATTGTCTTAGGACGGTTATCCACAACTGTATCGTAGTCTTTACCTACTGGTTGGTCTTTTTCATCCACTACTGAAGTCTTGATAGTGTTACCATTTTCATCTACATAGTGAACGTATACATTACCCTTAGGTTGTACAGGTTCTTCGACAAGTTTGTAGATGTAAGTAACGTCTTTACGTCCTTCAACCACTTTACCAGTTGTAGCATCTGATGACTCAAGGTGACCTTGTCCATCAACTTTACCTACAGTGTAGTTACCGGCTGGTACCAATTCATATGTCTTACCATTGTATTGGATTTCTTTTGGACGGTTGTCTACTACTGTATCGTAGTCTTTATCAACTGGTTGATCTTTTTCGTCAGTGACATCATCTTTAATTGTGTTACCTTCAGTGTCTTTATAGTGAACGTAAACGTCACCCTTCACTTCTTTGTAAACGTAAGTGATGATTGAACGTGGTTTATCAACTTTACCTTTAATTGGATCAGATGATTCCAAGTGTCCATCGCCATCAACTTTACCTACTGGGTAGTCACCTTTCGGTACGATCTTGTAAGTCTTACCGTCTGGAGTCTTGATAGTATTAGGTTTTTCACCTTCCTCAGTTGTGTTATATGGTGTGTCATATGGTGAGTTTGGTGTATCTTGACGAGGTTTTTGAATTTCTTTACCTTTTTCGTCTACGTAAGTGATGATGACGTCACCTTCTTTAGGTTTCGTTGGATCTTCTTTCAATTTGTAGACGTAAGTGACATTCTTATCACCTTCAACAACTTTACCAGTTGTAGCATCATCACCTGTCCAGTGACCTTGTTCGTCGACTTGACCTACTGGGTAGTTACCAGCTGGTACTAATTCGTATGTCTTACCTTGGAATTCAATTTCTTTTGGACGGTTGTCTACGACTGTATCGTAGTCTTTATCAACTGGTTGATCTTTTTCGTCAGTGACATCGTCTTTAATCTTGTTACCATTAACGTCAACATAGTGTACGTAGACATTACCCTTAGGTTGTGCTGGTTGTTCTTTGAGTTTGTAGATGTAAGTGACGTCTTTACGTCCTTCGATAACTTTACCTGTTGTAGCGTCTGATGACTCAAGGTGACCTTGTTCGTCAACTTTACCTACATTGTAGTTACCGGCTGGTACCAATTCATATGTCTTACCATTGTATTGGATTTCTTTTGGACGGTTGTCAATTACTGTATCGTAATCTTTATCAACTGGTTGATCTTTTTCATCAGTGACATCATCTTTAATTGTGTTACCGTCAGTGTCTTTATAGTGAACGTAAACGTCACCCTTCACTTCTTTATAAACGTAAGTGATTGTTGATTTAGGTTTATCAACTTTACCTTTAATTGGATCAGATGATTCAAGGTGTCCGTCACCGTCAACTTTACCTACTGGGTAGTCACCTTTCGGTACGATCTTATAGGTCTTACCGTCTGGAGTCTTGATAGTATTAGGTTTTTCACCTTCCTCAGTTGTGTTATATGGAGTATCATATGGTGAGTTTGGTGTGTCTTGACGAGGATCTTTAATCACTTTACCTTTTGTATCTACATAAGTGATGATTACTTCACCTTGTTTAGGTGTTTCACTTTCAGAATTTGATGAAGAGTTAGATGCTGATTGTGATACAGATGTAGAAAGTGATGTTGAAGCCGATGTGCTCAATGATGCTGATTGGCTTGCTGATACTGATGCTGATTCAGAAGCTGATGTGCTCAATGACGCTGATTGGCTTGCTGATACTGATTCAGATGCTGAAGCTGATTGGCTTGCTGATACTGATTCAGATGCTGAAGCTGATTGGCTCGCTGATACTGATTCAGACGCTGAAGCTGATTGGCTCGCTGATACTGATTCAGACGCTGATGCAGATTCTTGAGCTGATGTAGAAGCTGACTCAGATGCCGATGCACTTGCTGATTCTTGAGCCGATGTAGAAGCTGACTCAGATGTAGACGCTGATGCAGATTCTTGAGCTGATGTAGAAGCTGACTCAGATGCTGATGCACTTGCTGATTCTTGAGCCGATGTAGAAGCTGACTCAGATGTAGACGCTGATGCAGATTCTTGAGCTGATGTAGAAGCTGACTCAGATGCCGATGCACTTGCTGATTCTTGAGCTGATGTAGAAGCTGACTCAGATGCTGATGCACTTGCTGATTCAACTTCTGATTGGCTCAATGATGCAGATGCTGATTCTGATGCAGATTTAGAAGCTGATGTTGTATCAGATTCAGATTGTGATACAGATTGTGATTTAGATACTACTTCTGATTCTGATTGTGACACTGATTGTGATTTAGAAACCACTTCTGATTCTGATACAGATTGTGACTTAGATGTTACTTCTGATTCAGATTGTGACACTGATTGTGATTTAGAAACCACTTCTGATTGTGATACAGATTGTGAATTAGATACTGCTTCTGATTGTGATACAGATTGTGAATTAGATACTACTTCTGATTCAGATGTAGAGTTTGAGAATGATTGTGATTGAGATGCAGACTCTGAATCATTCATCTTCACGAAGTAATAGTTCACATCAGTTGAAGGTTTAATCGCAGTTGGAATTGAGTAGTTGTTAGAGAATGATGCATAACCCTTCAAAGTAGAGTATACTTTACCATTTGGTGCTGTTGGGTCATTCGCAACAGATCCTTCTGCTTGGATTTCTGGAACTTTACCAGCGATTACGTTGTAACTGTTGTTACCAGCACCAGCAGGTGTCAATGAAGTACTTGGGGCACCTTTAAATGGACGTGGATAAGTGTGTAGAGTTCCATCCATTTGTTTATAAGTATCTGTCTCAGTAGTAGACGACCAACCAGTGATAATGAGGGATTTGCTTCCAGCAGTTTCGTTGACTTCAATATAGTAGTCACCATTTTTGCTGTTTACTTTTGTAACTTTTGTCTCATCAGCTTTCCACTCTTCACCGGCCTTGTTCACTTTACTTGTGTAGATGAGTGTGTACTTAGATACATCTTCAGTACCAATATCAGATGTAGCAAAATTGTTAACTTGAGATGGATCAAGAGCATAGAATTTTGTTACAGTTGAACCATCTGTATCCACGATTTCAGAGATACGTTTCACGTAGTAGTGGTTTGCTCCACCTTGAAGTTCGACAAGTTTTTGTCCAACAACACCTTTACCAAGGATACCTGAAGTTTTTTGAGTTGTATCTGTTGTCGCAGCTACCGGTTTGTAACCAGCAACGTCACGGTTTCCTGAAGCTGTGAATTGTTGCCCTGCAAGACCTGTTTGCGTATAGCTTGCAAGAACTGTTTCATTTCCAGTTGGTTTGTATGGTTGACCTTCTGTGTATTTGCTACTGTCAACGACTTTATAGTAAGTTGTTTGATCGGCTTTTGCATAAGGAACAGAAGTTTGAACGTTTTGTTTGTCTTCACCTTCGTTACCAGGATAGTTAGTATCACGGATTTGAAGTGTTTCATACTCAAGGTTAGCATTAACCAATGAGAAGGTCACGTTACCTGGATTAGTTCCGTTAGCAGCTGCGTATGTCAAAGTGTTCGTTACATCAGAGTTATTGTTTGTGATGTAGCTTGGAAGAGAGATATTGCTTTCTCCAGCATGAATAGTACGAGTGTAAGCTTCTGTACCATCAGACTTCTTCACAATACGCAAGTAAACATCTGGGTTAGCTGAAAGGCTACCAGTGATAGCAGAACGATCTACTGCAAGAGTAGCGTAGTAATCAAAGTTTGTTTTAGCTCCAGTAGCGTGATCTGTTTTAAGGAATTGCCATACACCAAAAGTGAAGCGATCAGCGTTTGGATCCAAAGCATAACCTGCTTTGTTGAAGGCTGCATCTTCAATCGTTGCACCATTCGCATTTGAAATAACTGGGGTTGTAGCTACACTACCAGTAGTGCTTGTTGAAATTGGAGCCAACTGTGCTGAAATTGCTGGAGCACCATTGACTGTTGTATTGCCAGTAAATCCTGCTGCAGTCAAGGTTGCCATCATGTCATCTACTGACTTGCTCAAACGTTCGCGTTGGTCTGCGTATGATTGCGCTGATGCATTCGCATTGATCAAGCTGTTGCTTACTGTCAATTCTGTTTGAACTTTAGCGATGGCAGCTTCAAGTGCTGCTTTCTTTTCTGGAGCTGAAACAGTTGCTGAGTAGTCTCCTGCAATCTTGTTCAACAATGCTGCTTCTGAAGTGTTTTGTTCCAAAACAACTTTATCTTCAGCTTTCGCTACTGTTGTAGTGCTTTCTACACTTGCTTCAGAGCCAGCTGCTACAGTTGATTCGCTTGAAGCTGCTGAAAGTTCTGCTGAGCCTTGTTCGCTCAATGAAGCTGAGTGAGATACAGATACGCTTGTAGAGGTTGAAGCACTTGCAGATGCAGAAGCGCTAGCTGATTCTGTAGTTGACTCAGTTGTTGATTCTGTAGTTGATTCAGATTGAGATTCAGTTGTTGAAGTTGTACCAAGTACTGTACTTCCTTGCTCTACAAGAGCTTCACTTGAAAGCTCAGATGCAGTCGCAACATCTGATCTAGTTTCATCAGCTTTAGCAGTGTTCGCTACTGTAGCTGCACCAAAAACAGCCCCAGCTGCTACGATCCCTTTGAGCAAGCCACGGCTTGTCATTTCTTTCACTGATACTGCGTCTTCACGCACTTCAGCTACAACAGTCTCTTCGACTTGACCACGAATGACTTTCAAAAGACCAAAGTTAGAAGTCGCAGCACGCAACCAGTTTTTACCTGATTTGATCAATTTGAAACGAGTCACACGATCCGTTTCACGGAATTCACCGTTCGAACGTTTAAAAAACATTTCTGTCTCCTTATTACATTTTTTATTTCCCTTACATTATAGACTAATCTGTCGATTTTTGGAAGCAATTATCCTTAATTATTGCTATTTTTTTATAATTTTTGTTTTAGATAGTAATAAAATCGTTTTTAGTAGGATCAATTTGTCAAACCGGGGCAATTTTTTGAAAAAATCCTATAATACTTTGACTTTAGAAGTAAAACAAAAAGCCCCATTTAATAGAGGCTTTTCTGCTAATTATCTGATTTTTTCCAACATGCTTTCAATGTGTTGGATGGATTTTTCGCGTCCAAGCAAGTAGATGGTATCTGGCAATTCAGGACCATGCATTTCACCTGAAACGGCGATACGGATTGGCATAAAGAGGTTTTTCCCTTTGATCCCAGTTTCTTTTTGAACCGCTTTGATTTGTGGGAAGATATTTTCTGCCACAAACTCATCGTCTGACATGGCTTCGAGTTTCGCTTTAAAGGCTTCAAGTACCGTTGGCACGGTTTCACCAGCCATGACTTCTTTCTCAGCTTCTGTCAATTCTGGGAAGTCTGAGAAGAAGAGGTCTGTCAATGGAACGATTTCATCCACTGACTTCATTTGTGGTTTGTAGAGTTCAACCAACTTCTCAGCCTTGTCTGTCAAACGTCCCGCCTCTTCGAGGAATGGTTTGGCCATTTCAAAGATAGTCTCAAGATCCGCATTCTTGATGTACTCATTGCTCATCCAGTCCATTTTCTTCTGGTCGAAAGCTGCTGGAGACTTGCTGAGACGATTTTCATCAAAGAGCTTGATGAGTTCTTCGCGAGAGAAGATTTCGTCTTCCCCACCAGGGTTCCAACCAAGAAGAGCGATAAAGTTAAAGACTGCTTCTGGAAGGTAACCTTTCTTCCGGTAATCTTCGATGAATTGAAGGGTATTAGTATCACGTTTAGACAACTTCTTACCAGTTTCAGAGTTGATGATCAAGGTCATGTGACCGAACTCTGGCGCTTCCCATCCAAGCGCTTCATAGACCATGAGTTGTTTTGGTGTATTGGCAATGTGGTCATCTCCACGTATAACGTGAGAGATTTGCATGTCGTGGTCATCGATCACAACGGCAAAGTTATAAGTTGGATAGCCATCTTTCTTTTGGATGACCCAGTCCCCACCGATATTGCCACCTTCAAACTCGATATCGCCTTTGACCATATCATGCCATTTGTAGATACCTGACTCATTCACTGCCAAGCGAACCGTTGGGATGATACCAGCTGCTTCCCGTTCTGCGATGTAAGCTGCTTTTTCTTCTTCGCTCATGCCAAGGTATTCGTTGATGTAGCGAGGTGTTTCCCCAGCTGCTTCTTGGCGTTCACGTTCCGCTGCCAACTCTTCTTCTGTAACGTAAGATTTGTAGGCTTTTCCTTCCGCCAAGAGTTGATCGATGTATTTTTGATAGAGTTCCAAGCGCTCTGATTGGCGGTAGTTTTCATGCGTCTCAGGACTTTCATCCCAGTCCATGCCCAACCAACGAAGGTTTTCAAGCTGTGAACGTTCTCCGTCTTCGACATGACGTTTGCGGTCCGTATCTTCGATACGGATGATAAAGGTTCCACCATGGTGGCGCGCATACAAGTAGTTAAACAATGCTGTACGAGCATTTCCGATGTGTAGTAGCCCTGTTGGACTTGGTGCATAACGCACACGAATATCTTTTGCCATATTTCTCTCCTCTTATCTTGTTCGCTATTTCTAGCTCATTTTTCAATCGTTCCTATTATACCACAAAGAAAGCAGGACTGAAATGAATAAGTGACCTTTCTAGCCTTTCTTGCTATATATATGAAAAAAGCCAGAACAAATGCTCTGACTGATATCTAATCTATTGGTATCTTATTAAACGAACACGGGCTGCGGATTGTGTCAAAAAACGCAAGCTGAATAGCAATTAATTCAAGACACAGTAGCTGATTGGATTCTTCTGTCGCTTTCTAAGCTCAGAAGAATACCTAATCAGCCTTGTGGGGGTAGGACGACGAAGCGTTTATAAATGATATCGCTTCTGTCCTACTCCCTATTTTGACTGTATCCGCTACGCCCTTTGTATCTTATTTTAACCGTTCTTCTAATTCAAAGTCGATTGGTAGGGTTTGTAAAAAGTGCTCCAACTCACGTTCCCAGTAGAACCATTCGTGCTTACCTGGGCTGTGGGTATAGGTGACATCCAAGCCTAACTTTTCTAGTTCCTTGACTTCAAAATTATTGGCTTCATAAAGGAAATCCTGCTCCCCACACCAGATCCATAGTTTGGTCTTCTTATCTGAAAACTTCTTGGCAGCAGTCTCTAGCGAATAGGAACTGGTCGTCCAATCCTCAATCTCTCCAAAAATTCCCTTCCAAAAAGCTGGTTGTTCTAAGTCATTGTTTTCAAAGTCTCTATCGTGAAAACTAAGTGCTCCTGAAAAACTCGCAGCTCGAGAGAAACGATTGGTCTTGAGGGCCAAGAGTATCGAGCCATAGCCGCCCATGGATAAGCCAGCAATAAAGGTTTTCTCCCGTTTCTTAGTCATATTCGGGAAGAAGCGAGAAAGAGTCTCTGGCAATTCTTTCGCAATGGCCGTGTAGTAGTTGTAGCCATACTGGGTATCTGTGTAAAAGCCATTATTGGTGTTGGGTAGGACCACGATCAGATTGGTATTGCGCAGGATGCGCTCCACATTGGTCCGCTTCAACCAGGAGTGGTGGTTGCCATTCATCCCGTGCAAGAGATAAAGAACTGGAATATCCGTATCCGCTGGATCTTCCACGCGCGATGCATCGGGATAAAGGACGGACACCCCCCACTCCATCTTCAAAGCTTCTGAATAATACTCAATCTGCATAACTGCCATTTGCTTCCCTCTTTCTACTGTTAAAAACACTCGGCAAGCCTTCGCCCGCCAAGCGTTTCAATTCTTCTATTATTTCACTTCCATCACAACTGGTAAGATGGCTGGACGACGTTTGGTTTGTTCAAATAAGAACTTAGACAAGTTGTCGCGCACCAAACCTTTTAACTCACCCCAGTCAAAGCTGTCTTGTTTCAAATAATCTTCGACGCTTTGGTTGACCAATTCGCAACTTTCACGAAGAATATCCCGACTCTTCTTGACATAGACAAAACCACGGGTGTGCACGCGCGCTTTGGAAATAATCTTCTTCTCTTTGCGATTCACCGTGATCGCCACGATAAAGATCCCGTCTTCTGACAAGACCTTGCGGTCACGAAGGACGATATTGCCCACATCACCAATGGCATTCCCATCGATCATGACATCTCCAGCTGAGACGCTACCGGCAGGAACGAAGTCCCCCTTTTCGTACTCCATCACAGTGCCGCGTTTTGGAATAAAGATATTTTCAGGCAAGATACCAACTTCCATCGCTACCCGCGCATGGGCATCCAATTCGCGGTATTCCCCTTGGATCGGGAAGAGGTATTTAGGACGAAGAAGGTTGATCATCAACTGCAAGTCCCGTGCGTTTCCGTGACCAGACACGCGCAAGCTTGACGTGATCAATTTGACAATGCCACCTGCTTGGTAGATCATGTTTTCCACACGAGCCACCACAGCTTCTTTAGCAATAGATGGTGTTGTGACAACGTAGACCAAGTCCCCATCTTTGATTTCCACATAACGGTGACGGCCAATAGACATCTTGCGCAAACCGTTGATCGGCTCACCCATCCGGCCTGTTTCCAAAATGATCAATTCATGATCTTCAAAACGGCTCATTTCTTTTGGCTTGATCAAGAGTTTTTCGTTGGCAAGAGACAATTTGTTCAAGCGAATAGCTGTGCGGACGATGTTTTCCACATCAAACCCTGTCAAGACCACTCGACGGCCAGTCTCAGCCGCAGCATCAAAGACCTGCTGGATCCGAGAAAGGTTGCTGGCTACCGCAGCTACGATGACACGACCATCCCAGTCTGCAATCGTATCTAAGATGGCATCGCCTACTTCTTGCTCACTGGCAACTTGAATATTACTATCCGCATTGGCCGAATCACTCAAGAGAGCGAGCACGCCTTCGCGTCCAATCTCAGCTAGACGAGCAAAGTCTGTCGCGTATGACTCGCTGGCAGTTTGGTCAAATTTAAAGTCTCCTGTGTAGACGATATTGCCCTCAGGAGTGCCAATCACAATCCCGATACTTTCAGGGATGGAGTGGGTTGTTTGAAAGAAAGACACGACGGCATCGCCAAAATCAATCTCAGAATTTTGATCAATAACATGGAAGTCGTTGAATTTCTTCACACTGTCATTGCTTTTCACAAAGAGTTTAGCCAACTCAATGGTCAATTCTGTCCCGAATACAGGGACTTTCGCTTCCGCCAAAAGATAAGGCAAGGCCCCAATGGCATCCGCATGACCGTGGGTCAAGAAAACACCCGCAATGCGGTCCTTGTTTTCAAATAGATAATCCATGTTGGGGATAACGACATCCACCCCAAGTTGCTCATTTTCTGGATACTTCAAACCTGCATCCAAGACAAAAATCGAATCGTTCACTTCGGCAACGTAGAGATTTTTCCCATTTTCTCGAACACCGCCAAGAGTGACTAATTTAATACTACTCACTGTTGTCTCCTTTAGTGTGATTATTTTAATACTTACGGTCCTTGGTTGCCCAAGTCGAATTACAGCTTTGCAAATACTTGCATATCCACTCTATTATACAATTTTTTTCTCTTTTTTTCAAAAAGCTTTCCACAGCAAAAAAGTCCTCTCATCTGAAGTAGATGAGAGGGCTTCTAGGCGCCTATTTTTAGGGGGAAAAGACCCTAAAGATGGTAATCTCCCCGTTTATTTTCAATGATCCGCATAGCTGCCTTGATCACATGAAACTTGCCTAACAATTCCTCTAGGCGCTTACTATTTCGCTCGCTCAATTGGCCGTTCTTGACCGCTTGGGACAGGCGATAAAAGTCATCCAAGTCCTCCCCAATGTTTTCAAACAGCTCTTTGGCTTCCTTGAGTCGGTAGCGATTGACTAGGTGGTTCACATCTTTTTTGAAGGAAGCGACATTGTTTTCGTGAATGTTCGTATAAGCTTCCTCTTCATCCTTAGATTCTTGGTAATTAACCGCCTTAAAACAGGTGATAAACTCCCGACTTTTGATATTGCAGACAAAGATGACGCCATCACTGGCTACATAGGCTTCTGTGTTGGCGGGTTGAACCACATTACTATCATAAGGAGAGAGGGAGGAGAGGTGTTGGTTGATCCACTTATTCAAGTGCTGATCATCTACGCCAAAGCGCTCAAAAGCTCTTTGCCGAAAATGGTCACGACAACTATATTCTTGCGCATACGACAATCCCATACTCTCACCTCCTCCTGAGTATTTTATAAAAATGGCCTCCAGTCTTACGGGACTAGAGGCCTGGTCTGCTTCACTGACTTGGTGCAATTAACCTTTTGGCTAACAAAACAATGTTTATGATGTTGATTTCATTTAATAGTATTTGTGTAAAATACCAGAGGTTTTCTTTGCTATCCCAAATCCAAATGATTAGTTTTCGACTGGACGCATTGAAGTTTGAAAACCTTTATAAAAAGCTTCTACCTACTATTTCCACGTTTTCTTATGTCTCCGGACAAACTAAGCAGGCTTGCCCGACCGTCCAACCGATCCGACACACACGACATAACTGCTCTTTTACGATAAGAGCATGAACAGCTATCAGCAAAACAGGCCTAAAACGAAGTAACCTAAATTTTAACTCGATAAGGCATTGGTATCAATCCCTTCTTCATCTTTCTAACTATATTATACTCACCTACCTGAGTAATTGCAAGCGATTTCGGCTGAAACTAGTTCCTATTTTTATGTGGTTTTATAGATGATTTAAGAAAAAGGAAAAGCTAGAGAGCAAGGTCTCTAACTTAGCATGCAGACAAACTACTTCCACATAAAACAATCTAAGTGATATCGCTTCTGTCCTACTACCTATTTCCACTTTGCATTTTACGGGCTTTGTATCTTATTAAATGAACACGGGCTGCGGATTGTGTCAAAAAGATGAATCCTCCTAGAATCTGAAGATTCTGCGTCGTATTCCCTATTTTGACTGTATCCGCTACGCCCTTTGTATCTTATTCTTTCTCAAATAATTCATAGTAGTCTGCGATGGTCATTTGGGCTTTTTCTTCTTGATTGAGATCTTGGACGATATGTCCATCTTTCATCACAATCAAGCGATTTCCATATTTCAAAGCATCTTCCATATGGTGGGTGATCATAAGAGCCGTGAGGGCATCTTGTTTCACAAACTCATCCGTCAAGGTCATCAGAGCCTGGCTGGTTTTCGGATCCAAGGCTGCAGTGTGTTCATCTAATAGCAAAAGTTCTGGACGTTTTAGCGTCGCCATCAACAAGCTCAAAGCCTGACGTTGCCCCCCTGATAGAAATTCAACTGCTGTATCGATATGATTTTCCAAGCCATTGCCGATCTTAGCAAGAACTGTTTGAAACTCTTCTTTATAGCTTGCCAAGTGACGCGGAATCAAACCACGTTTTTCTCCACGAAACTTCGCTACCAAGAGATTTTCTGCCACTGTCATGCGAGGCGCTGTTCCCATTTTAGGATCTTGAAAGACACGAGATAGGTACTTGGCTCTCTTCTCAGGAGAGTAGTTGGTCACATCTTCCCCTAGAATATAGATCTTCCCGCTACTAACTGGAAGTGTCCCAGCAATGGTATTAAAGAGGGTTGATTTCCCAGCTCCATTGCCCCCTAAAATCGTGATAAAATCATGCTCTTGAATTTCCAAGGAGACATCATCCAGAATGACTTTTTCTTCATTCATCCCATTGCTCACAGCTTTGGTTACATTTTTTAATTCTACAATTGCTGTCATTTACTGAGTTTCGCTCCTTTCATGATTTTTCCCTTAAAGGTTGGAATCATCAGGCAGATAGCCAAGATCAAGGCACTGAAGATTCGGATATAGCTGGTATTGATGCCAAGCGCAATCACGGCCCAAATCAAAAATTGGTAGGCGATTGAACCGATTGCAATACTGAGCAAGCGCTCTGTCAAGGTGACATTTGAAAAGAGAACCTCTCCAATAATGAGGCTGGCAAGCCCAATAACGATGACACCAATCCCACGTGAAGCGTCCGCATAGCCTTCTTGTTGGGCCATCAGTGCACCAGAAAGAGCAATAATCCCATTTGAAATGACCAAGCCCATCAATTCCATCCGGTCGGTGTTGATCCCAAAGCTCTTGGCCATATCTGGATTGTCTCCTGTCGCAATATAGGCTTGACCCAAGCGGGTATCCAAGAAGAAGATCAAACCAAGGATCACAAGCGTTACGAAAATCAAGCCAATCAGAATCTCATTGAACCCACTGGCAAAAGGAAGAAATTCCTGAATTTTTTTATAGCCCAGAAGTCCCAAATTAGCCCGCTGCATGACAAAGAGAATAACCGAGTTACAAGATGTCATTACAAGTATCCCTGACAAGAGTGTGGGGATTTTCCCTTTTGTATAGAGAAGGCCCGTCGCAAGTCCCGCCAAGCACCCTGCTCCAATAGCAGCCAGCGTCGCAAGGAGTGGATTGACCCCTTTGGTAATCAAGGTTACCGCCACCGCTCCTCCAAGCGGGAAGGACCCTTCTGTCGTCATATCTGGAAAATCTAGAATTCGGAACGTCATAAAGATTCCTAACCCTAAAATGGCCCAAATCAAACCTTGTGAAACAATTGAATTAATCATAGTTTCTCCCTTCGATAATAGTAGTTTAATTGTATCACAAATATGGAGGAGAACCTATAGGAAATTGTCATCAATTCCCTTTTCATGCTTTATAAAAAAACCAAAAGGTTGTGCCTTCTGGTTTTTAATCGTGAGATTTTTTTTAAGGATTAAAAGAAAATCTTAGTCTTCTTTTTTCTTTCGAGTAAGACCAAAGCCTGTTGCGATCACACCAAGTAAGCCAAGGCTCGTAAGAGCTGTTGCTGATTCCCTTTAGTAATAAGGTTTGTACAAGCATTTCTCCTCTATTTACTTTTATCACTAATTTGTACCTTTTTTTAAATGCGAGGAAATTTTGTGTCAAACGTTTTCCGTTTGTTCATTTTTCTGAATCAAAAACCTTTATTTAGTGCGGTTTTCTAATAATTTCATGAAAGTTTACATGCTAGCTTTCATTCTTAAATTGACACTATCTAGTGAAATGTCGTATACTTATTGGCATCGATAGAGAGTGGGACAGAAATCGGTAATTCGTTAGAATTCGATTTCGTCGTCCCACCTCCGCACAGTTGAGTAGGGCTGTAAAAGCTGATGAAATCAGCGTAGTAGAGCCCACTCAACCACTGCGTCT
>ERZ1699260.298-NODE-298-length-20033-cov-3.635135_pt1 | contig 20033 bp, 19 predicted proteins | sample MGYA00581519_ERZ1699260 | MGnify/ENA primary metagenome ERZ1699260 (study PRJEB42319, sample SAMD00040324) | human oral metagenome | material: saliva | host: Homo sapiens | study: EMG produced TPA metagenomics assembly of PRJDB4115 data set (Metgenomic analysis of... | reverse complement strand
TATACGGTGATTCATGATAAGGAGGTTGCTGTATTAAGACGTTTTGGGTTGACACCGATGCAATATAATGTGTTGGAGTTTGTCTATGTTTCGTCGTGTAAACCAACATTGGGCTTTATAGTGGATGAGTTACGAGTGTCGTATGGAAATTTATTTGCAGTTGTAAAAAATTTAACAAAGAAAGGTTTATTGACTTGTAGTGTGTGTTCAACTGATAGACGATCTAAAAGTCTTGCTTTAACTTATGAAGGAAAGCTTTTATTTGAAGAAGTACAAGTTGTGCATGATAAAGTATTAGGTAATATGTTTTCAGCTATGCGCAAAAATAAGAAGAGTGATATTAAATCTGATCTAACATTTATACTTAGACATTTTAGTCCAGAAGAAATAGAGTAAGTATTGAAGTAAGCGATAGAGTGAGTGAGCATAATAGATAAAGTGGGGATATGGAGTAAGTTAACCAGTTAAAACAAAAAATCCTACAATTTTTGTTAATAAGAAATTGCAGGATTTTGATGTTTTGTTAGTTAGTTTTAAGCTATACCAATCCAGTGCCAATATGTAAGGGCAAATACGAGCATCATTACATAGCCAATAATAGTCAATGGAATGCCTGTAGTCATAAATGTTTTTACGTCGAATGTGTCGGTACCGTAAGCTACCATACCTTGTGGAGAGTTTACTGGTAATACTAGACCAAAGCAGATCGCATATTGCATAAGCATGGTTACGCCGATTGGGTTAAGACCTTCTGCGTTATGTCCTACTACAATAGAAATTACAATAGGAATCATAGCAGAGGAGAGGGCTGTAGCAGATGCAAAGCCTAGGTGAATGACAATGAGGAAGGCCGCCATTACGGCAATTAGGATGAATACGCTGGCGCTTTCAAGGGAGAAGGCGTTTACGAATACTTGAGCCAGCCAAGTGGCTGCCTTTGTTTTCAGTAATACAGATCCAAGACCGATACCAGCACCAAACATAACGATGGAACCCCAGTCGATGTTTGGCTGTGCAAATTTCCAATCCATAATGCCGATTTTAGGGAAGAAGAACAATGCGATAGCTACAATTGTAGATGTTGTAGTATCGATAGAGTGTAATTTGCCACCTGTAGCCCACAATGCGAGAAGACCGATAGAGATACATAACAGTTTCTTTTCATCAGTACTCATAGGACCGATTTCTTGGCGCATTTTAGCGAGTTGTACATCGCCACCTACAAGTTCCTTGAACTCTGGCTTAATTAATGCTTGTGTTAAGAAGTAGGCGATGATAACCATAATGATGGAGAATGGAGCCGCTGCAGTAAGCCAATCTATCCAGCTAATAGATGTATTCATCTGAGTTTGTATAAAACCTACAGCCACAAGATTTTGAGCGGCAGCTGTTTGAATCATAATATTCCAGAACGTATCGGCCTGCACGGCACCTACCATGAGTAGAGCGGCTACACGGCTTTTACGTTCAATACCTAAGTTCTCAACAATACCAATGATAATCGGTGCTAAGCAAGCAATACGAGCTGTTGCACTGGGTACGAAGAAAGCGAGGATAAGCCCTGTAATAATAACACCTAAATAAATACGGCCAACCTTAGTACCAACGCTAGATAGTACTAACATGGCGATACGACGATCGAGACCCGTTTTACGCATGGCTACAGAGATAAACATAGCAGCACCTACAAGAATCATGGCTGGTGAAGAATAACCAGAAATGATCAGCTTCAAAGCATTGGCTGTGCCCATCGCCTTAGTAGGTGCTTCGGGATTCGGTGAGAACCCTAATAGTAAAGCGGTAAGTGCAGTAATCATTGTAGCACTTACTGGATAGGAAATAGCTGAGGTCATCCATAAGATGATGGCAAAAGCGAGTACACCAATCATACGATGACCACCGGTAGATAATGTTTCTGGTGTAGGTAATAATAAAATGCCACCTAAAACAATGAAGGATAAAATAAGTCCAATATTTTGAGCAGTTGTACGCGCCTTTTGTGGAGGGGCAGTGGTTGTTACACTCATAATAAAACTCCTTTCAATTTGTGTCATAACTATTACTGTATAATAATAAATAAGGTAAACTATATAAGCTAAACTATCCTATAAATTATACTATTCTATAAAGTACACTATCCTATAATATACGCTATTCTATAAAGTACACTATATAAGCTAGACTATTCTATAAATAGTATTGTATCGTATTTTCTATAGAATTAGTTGTATAATTTATAAGAATATTGTATACATAAAGAGAGAACGGTGTCAGTAAGTATACCTATATACAGAACTTATAATGTCTGTTATACTATAAGAGTTGTAATAACAAATTCATTGTTAAAAGCTCAATATTTTTTGTTGACTTTCACCATACGATTTGTTATTATAATTAAGTAATTTATGAAGCAGAGGCCATCCGCCACTCACCTAATACCGAGAAGTATGAGGTTAATATAGAGAACTCTATTCGGATGGTGTTTGCCGTCCGTTTTTTTTTATTCTCTTGGAGGTGAACGCTATTAGCAAGGATACACCACGCATTAATGAAGAGATTCGTGCTCGTGAACTTCGTGTCGTAGGTCCTGAAAACGAACAAATCGGCATTATGTCTGGCCGTGAGGCATTGGCATTGGCTGAAGAAAAGCATCTTGATCTTGTGGAAATTGCACCTAACGCTAAACCACCAGTAGCTCGCATTATGAACTATGGTAAATATCGTTATGAACAACAAAAACGCGAGAAAGAAGCGAAGAAGAAACAAAAAATCGTAACTTTAAAAGAAGTTAAGTTACGTCCACATATTGAAGACCATGACTTTTACGTAAAAATGAAAAACGCATCCAAATTCTTGGGTGAAGGTAACAAAGTAAAAGTAACTATCATGTTCCGCGGTCGTGAACTTTCACATCCAGAACTAGGCATGGCAGTGTTGACACGTTTCGCTGAAGAACTCAAAGAAACAGCGTCTATTGAAAAAGCAGCTAAATTAGAAGGTCGTAACATGACCATGATTTTAGTAAGTAAATAATGTTTTGGGAGGATTATAATTATGCCAAAAATTAAAACTCGTCGCGCAGCGGCTAAACGTTTCGCAGTAACTGGTACTGGTGAATTCAAGCGTGCAAAAGCTTTCAAAAGCCACATTCTTGAGAAAAAATCTCCAGCTCGTAAACGTAATTTGCGTAAAGCTACATTGGTTGCAAAAGCTGACCACAAACGCGTAGCTAAATGCTTACCATACGCTTAATCGTTAACTATTAGATCGATATATCGTAATTTAGGAGGAATATACAATGGCAAGAGTGAAAAAGGGCGTTACAGCTCATGCACGTCATAAAAAGATTTTAAAATTAGCTAAAGGTTACCGCGGTACACGTTCCCGTTTGTTCAAAAAAGCTAACGAAACAGTAATGAAAGCGTTGTACTACGCTCGTCGTGACCGTCGTGCGAAAAAACGCGAATTCCGTCAATTGTGGATCGCTCGTATCAACGCAGCGGCTCGCATCAATGGCACAACTTACAGCCGTTTCATCGCTGGTTTGACTAAAGCAGGCGTTGAAGTTAACCGTAAAATGTTGGCTGACTTGGCAGTTAACGATGCAGCAGCATTCGCTAAACTTGTTGAAGTAGCTAAAAACGCTTAATAGCATAACAATACAGACTAAGGACTCTCTTTGGAGGGTCCTTTTTTGTATGGTGAAAGTATGATATAGTGAAAATACATATCGTGTTGTGTAAAAGCGGGAGAATAGATGAGGAGTAGGTAATGGAACAGTTATTTTATCTGTTGATACCTTTAGGACTTTGTTTGTTTTATTTAGGTATTAAATACACGATTCGCTTTAGTAGAGCTAAGATGCTCTATGAAATGCCCTATGTAAATAAAGAAGGCACCTTTACGTTAGAGCGAGCAGGTACTTATGGCCTATGGCTTAGTGGAAAAATGTTTACAAAGGCGCCTATTGGCGAGTTTGGTTTTAACTTAGTTGATGAAAAAACGGGAAGGACAATTCCTTTATTTCTATCTATTATGCGCGCCCGAGTTAATGGCATTACTCACTCTAGAATGGAATTATATACCTTTGATGCGAGTCCAGGCACCTATAGACTATCCGTTACAGAAGATCCCTTTGTACTAGATGCAGTTATGAAAAAAGTAGGCGATAAGGTAATTAAAGGTGCTATTGATTATAATCAATTTAATATACAAATCTACACACATACATCCTTTGTTTTAATGTTTATATCAATTTGGATGATTGTACTGGGGCTTCTTAGTGCTGTATTAGGGGGCATTCTTCCTAACATTTAGTGTGAAAGACTAGATAGTCTTGTTATTTTATATAATGAATAAATTATCAGAAAAATGAAATATAAAAAGAGGACTTTTATTATAGCTTGTAGAACTAACACAGTAATGACCTATTTAAAGGTGTTTGTTAAAAGGAGACAGTATTATGGGAATCTTTAAAAAGCTATGTATGACCTCTATGTTAGGTGTTATGTTGGCGGTACCTACGTATGCAACTGTTGTTACAGGTAGTCAGTCCGATGTAAACATGGAATTAAAATATCCATTGGTATATACCAATAATATGTTTGCACAAAAGGCAATTAATACAGACATTGCTAACTATGTTTTATATGCAAAATCAGTCTATTACGATCAACATGCGTACCAAGTAAAGCAAAATTATAAAGTTACCTATGAAGATGCTCAAGTAGTATCTATTTTGTTAACTACATATCACTATCATGCTGGTAGTGCGCATGGTATGTATAACACTAAAGGCTTAGTATATAACAAGATAACTGGCCAAAGAATTCCACTATATAACTATGTAAAAATTGCTAATCCACAACAAATAGAACGAGGCATTAACTCTGGAATTTTGCGCTTCTACAGTGAAGGTCATAAAAAAGCAGACCTACTACCTAACTGGAATGTAGAATATGTTTCTGACAACTACTACTTGAAAGGTAAAGGCGCTATAGGTCTTGTATATCAACCATATGAATTGGGACCATTCTCTTATGGGAATACATTCGTTGAATTCTCACCAAAAGCCATTGAATACTTTAACAGAATGAACTCCTGATAAAAGTATGTTGCCATATTGATCCTAACTGTATTTTGATGAATTAAATAGTATTCTTGTAATATACGACAAAAGCCTATAGTACATTTTTAGTACTATAGGCTTTTAGTATACTTACCAAATTATCTTCTATATCCGCCGCATCCTCTTGTATTTGAGTTTGAGCCACAATAGCTTTGGCTAGTATTGTTACAAGCAGTGTTGTTATTACAGTTGTATTGTGTGCTAGTATTGCAATTGTACTGAGAATTATTGCATACATAATCGTAAGCAAATCCTGTGGACACTACAGCAGTCACGGCTAAAGCAGTCATGATGAGTATACGTTTAGTAAATTTCATAGATATCATCTCCTTGTTTCTATACATATATTATACTACTATGAGTCAAACGAAATATGATAATGTAAGGGAAGCTAAAAATATCTTTGTTTCTTATGCTAAAAGGCGTATACTATAGATAATAATATAGAACATATATTTGTGTTTAAAGAGAGGAGGAAGATGTATGAGTGATGATATAAAGATGTTTGAAGGTAGTCAAATTCGTTCTGTGTGGGATAATGAAAGGGAAGAGTGGTATTTTAGTATAGTGGATGTTGTAGGTTCTCTGACTGAAAGCAATAATCCGCGTGATTATTGGTATCGAGTGAAAAAACGTATGTCAGAAGAATAGAAAAGTGAACTGTCGACAATTTGTCGACAGTTAAAATTGAAAGCTCCAGATGGTAAAATGCGATTAACAGATGTTGCCGATATGTAAGGTATTTTCCGTATCATACAATCTGTTCCATCGCCTAAGGCAGAACCTTTTAAAATGTGGTTAGCAGAAGTTGGTAAAGAGCGTATTGATGAAATAATTGACCCAGAGCTAACTATAGATAGAGCCTTAGAAGGATATGCGCGTAAGGGCTATAGCCGAGAATGGATTAATCAACGATTACAGGCCATTCAGGTTCGTAAAGAATTAACCGATACTTGGCAAGATCATGGTGTTAAAGCTGGTAATGAATATGCTGTCCTAACGAATGAAATCTCTAAAGCTTGGTCTGGAACGACAACTAGAGAATATAAGGACTTTAAGGGGCTAAAAAAAGAAAATCTACGAGATAATATGTCTACTACAGAACTTATCTTAAATATGTTAGCCGAAACGGCTATAAAGGATATTGCGGAGGCAACTAATCCACAAGGATTAGAGGAAAATAAACAGGTTGCTCAAGATGGCGGTTCTATCGTTGGTGATGCGCGTAAATCTATTGAAGATAGGACAGGTAAACCTGTTATTACATCTAAAAATGCTATAGACTTGGGGAGACTAATTAGTGATGTGGTGAAACATGATAGATGAACGACTTGAACGAATGAAACGAAAACATAATTGTAGAGTACATTTTGATGCAGATTCTTTTCAAATATTTGATTGCACAGTAGCACCAGTACACGATATACCTGATGTAATACATGAAAATCAGGAGTTTGATTTTTATGTTGAGTCTACCTATGATGTATATCTGCTTCGTATCATACATAGTCATGATTGTGTTGTAAGCATTTATCCTGCAAAAGCTGATGGAATCATATATATCGTAAGTTCTATACCTATTTCTAAAGATATTATCAAAGAGACTATTCAAAAGATTTTATATGCGTTAGAGCCATATGGTTTTCCAAAATTGAAGAACCCCAAAAGTAATACTACATTTAATATATAGTGATGAAATAGATCGTAAAGAAAATAATACCACATCATATAGAACATTTGGGGTTCTGAATGATGTGGTATTTTATTTGTATAATATTATATATTATGGTGTATTATAAATGACTGACTGATTAGGCGTGTATTAATAAGTTTATAGCTAGTTATTTTAATGGATATTATTAGGGTAAAAATTATGTTATTATGAAGGAAACATGTAATCTATTTTATAGGGGTATACATATGATAACAGGTGAAATTAAGAATAAAGTAGACAAGATATGGGAGAATGTCTGGGCTGCAGGCTTAACAAATCCTTTATCTGTAATCGAGCAAATTACATATTTGATGTTTATACGTGCATTGGATGATCAAGAAATTAATAATATTCGCAGCAAAACTTTACTTGGTGCGGATGTGGAATTAATTTTCCCAGAGTCGGATATTGGCCAAGCTATGCGTTGGAGTAATTTTAAATTTAGAAATGCTGATGAAATTTATAATATTGTTTCTAATTTTGTATTCCCTGCTATTAAGGCTATGAAGCATGGGAAATTGCCAGATTTTGATGAACATGGCAAGCTAATGCCAATTCCTGATACTGACGAAACAAAAGATGGTTTTGATTTCTTTGCTAAGCATATGTCTACTGCTACGTTTATAGTTCCGACTGCACAAGTGCTTGAAAAAATTATTACTGGATTAGATGATTTATATACTCATGACATTGCAAATTTAGATATGCAAGGTGACTTGTATGAATATATGCTTTCAAAATTATCTACGGCTGGAACGAATGGACAATTTAGAACACCAAAACATATACGAGAAATGATGGTTAAACTATTAAAGCCTACACCACAAGATATAATTTGTGATCCTGCATGTGGTACAGCCGGGTTTTTAGTATCTGCTGCGGAATATGTTCGTGCAAATCATAGTGAAAAAATGAATAAAGCTGATTGGAAACATTATGAAAGTAATATGTTTAGTGGATTTGATACAGATACAACAATGCTTCGTATTTCTGCAATGAACTTAATGTTACACTCTATCAAATATCCTCAGGTTGATTATAAAGATAGTTTATCGAAACAAAATACTATACATGATGCATATACTATTTGTTTAGCAAATCCGCCATTTAAAGGTAGTTTAGATAAAGAAACAATTAATGATGAATTACGTAGTATTACAAATAACACAAAAAAAACAGAGCTCTTATTTTTGGCACTATTTTTAAGAATTTTGAAGAAAGGTGGTACCTGTGCCTGTATTGTACCTGATGGGGTTCTATTTGGTTCATCTAAAGCACATGTAGCTCTACGAAAAGAAATTATTGAGAACCATCATTTGCGTGCTATTATATCTATGCCTTCGGGTGTTTTTAAACCTTATGCAGGAGTGTCTACAGCGATTATGATTTTTACGAAAACTCAAGCTGGTGGAACCGATAATGTTTGGTTTTATGATATGAAAGCAGATGGTTTTAGTTTAGATGATAAACGACAACCTATTGAAGACAATGACATTGCTGATATTATTGATCGGTTTGAACATATTGATAGTGAAAGTGAACGGAAGCGTACTGAACAAAGCTTCTTAGTACCTAAACAAGAAATCGTGGATAATGGATATGATTTATCTATTAATAAATATAAAGAGATTGAATATATCCCGGTCGAATATCCGCCAACTAGTGAAATATTAGCTAATATTAAGGCATTAAATGAGCAAATTATGGCTGATATAATTGAGCTAGAACGATTATTAAATGAATAAATTCATATTTGGTGAAATCTATGAAGATATTTTTGGATGTCATGTATGATGATACAAAAAATGCAAGAAAAATTAAATCATGTGACTATAATCATGAAGGGAAATATCCAATTATTGATCAAAGTTCTAAAAACGTTATAGGCTATACTGATGAAATAGATGGCCTTTATAATGATGTTCCTGTGATAATTTTTGGTGATCATACTAGAAGATTTAAACTTGTAGAAGAACCATTTTTTATCGGGGCTGATGGAACTAAAGTATTAAAGCTTCGCTCATCAGTATATGATTATAAATTTATTTATTATTATTTATTACATAAAAAGATACCAGATACTGGATATAATCGACATTTTAAGTGGGTTAAGGAACTAGAGTTTCCAGAAATTCCACGTAGTATACAATCTGATATAGTTAAAAAGCTTGAGGTATTAAATGATTTAATCTCTAGTAAAAATAAACTATTAGAATCATTCGATATATTAATTAAATCCCGATTTGTTGAATTAATATATAATAACAAATTAATCTATCAAAAAGTCAGATTAAAAGATTGCTGTTTAATTTCGAGTGGCGCTACACCTAGTAGGAAGAATAGTGATTATTGGGATGAGAACGGAATCAATTGGTTTAAAACTACTGAACTTAAAAATAATTTTTTATTTGATTCTGATGAAAAAATTAGTAAGTTAGGTTATGAGAAGACATCTGTAAAGATATTACCAAAGCATACGGTTTTAATAGCAATGTATGGACAAGGAAAAACGAGAGGTATGACGGGCTACTTACTTAATAATGCCACTACTAATCAAGCTTGTGCAGCATTAATTTCTTTAGATACTATTAATCCAAAGTATCTTTGGTATACGATGATAAATTCGTATGATAGATTAAGAAATATGGCAAAAGGAGGAACACAACCCAATTTAAGTGTAAGTTTAATTAAAGATTTCGAAATAATACTTCCTCCAATTGATATACAAAATAAATTTACTAATTACATAGAACAAATCAACAAATTGAAATTTGCTTAAATAGTGTATAATTAAACTAAGTATTATATAAAAAAGATGAAGTTACATGTATAGGGGATTATATATGGCTAATTTTGATTTTCTTAAAAATATAGTTGAGTATAAAGTTTTTGCCGATGCAGCCATTGAGGCAGAGCGTGTATTTCACTCATCACCGTCTATGTGTGCAATTGGATGTCGTAAGGCATTAGAGTTGGCTGTCAAATGGGTATATACAGCGGATACTAGCATGATTATGCCTTATAAAGATAATCTTCAATCACTGTTACATGCTAAATCCTTTAAAGGGGAGCTGCCTGAATCTTTGTGGCGTGAATTACAGCCAATTGTAAAAATGGGTAATTTGGCTGTTCATTCTGACACTAAAATTTTGCCGAGAACCGCTATTATTTCATTACAGGGATTATTCAATTTTATTGAATGGATTGATTATTGTTATGGTTATAGCTATGTGGAACGCACATTTGATGAGAATGCAATTCCTAAGACTATAGTTCCAGTAGATGTTAAGAAAATCAAAGAGCAAGAAAGTTTGATTGCTCAGAATGCCCAACAAATTGAACAGCTATATTTAGAAATAGAAAAGCTTTCAAAATTATTATCTGCCTCTAAATTTGAGCATATTGTAACTCGTAGTTTACCTAAGGTTCCTGAAACAGAGGCCGAAACACGTAGATATATAATAGATGTTGATCTTAAATTAATGGGGTGGGAGTTTGAAGGCCCTAATAAAAATGTGTTTGAAGAGTTTAAGGTCGCAAATCCATACATTCCAGGTGGTTCTAATCTTAGTGTAGATTATGTGTTAATGGGGCGTGATGGTAAGCCACTCGCATTAATTGAGGCCAAGAAAACTAGCCGCAATATAAATGATGGTAAGACACAGGCATTAGCTTATGCAAATGCATTAGAACGTGAATATGGACAACGTCCGATTATTTTCCTATCAAATGGGTATGAAACTCATATGTGGGATGATCTTGAATGGAATATGCGGCACGTAAGTAGTGTATATGGTGTAAGTGACCTAGAACGACTTATTGTACGTAGAAAATTAGATAAGCCTATTTTAAGTACTATTCCAATTAATGATAATATTTCAGCACGCTCCTATCAAAAGGAAGCGATTAGGGCCGTTTGTCAAAATCTTGAAAATAAGGTTAGACGAAGTTTACTTGTTATGGCAACTGGTACAGGTAAAACTAGAACCTCGGTAAGCTTAGTTGATGTGCTTTTCCGAAGTAACCAAGTGACGAATGTATTATTTTTAGCAGATAGAATTGCATTAGTAAGTCAAGCGAAGGATGCTTTTAGAGAACATTTACCATCTGCATCATTATGTAATCTTTGTGAAAGTAAAGATGATAAAAATGCCCGTATAGTTTTTTCAACTTATCCTACAATATTAAATGCTATCGAAAAGTCGCTAGATGGAGAAGGTAAACGCTTATTTACACCTGGTCATTTCGATTTAATTATAGTGGATGAAAGCCATCGTAGTATTTTCAAAAAATATAGAGCTATATTTGAATACTTTGATGCTATTCTTGTTGGTTTAACTGCTACACCTAAATCGGAGGTGGATAGGAATACATTTGACTTCTTTGAGGTCGAAAACGGAGTTCCTACATATGCATATAGTTATGACGAGGCTATAAGAGATAATTATTTAGTTCCGTATTATAACTTTGAGATAGAATCAAAATTTTTATCTGATGGTATTGTTTATGATGAACTTTCAAAAGAAGACCAGGAACGACTAGAAGATGAAGCTATGGATCAAGCGGGAGAATTTCAAGGCGATTATTCTGCTACAGAGGTAAACTCTATTATATATAGTACAGATACAATAGATCATGTTCTCAGAGAACTGGATCAGAATGGTATAAAGACTCATAATGGAGATGCTTTAGGTAAGACAATTATCTTTGCTCAAAATAAAAAGCATGCTTATCTAATTGAAGAGAGATTTAATTTGTTATATCGTTCTTCAAAAGGAAAGAAAGCACGTGTTATTGTTAGTAGTGATCAACATGCTTTACATCTAATTGACCAGTTTAAATTTTCAGATGGTGAACCAGATATAGCCATTTCAGTAGATATGTTAGATACGGGAATTGATGTACCAGCATGTGTTAATTTGGTATTTTTTAAACGTATCAAATCAAAGACAAAATTCTGGCAAATGATAGGTCGTGGCACACGGCTCTGTCCAGAAGTAGAGTTTTTTGACAAAAATAATGGTGATTATGTAGGTAAGAAGTACTTCTATATCTTTGATTACTGTAAAAATTTTGAGTATTTTAGAAATCAAAAAAATACGGTAGAAGTAAAAGGTAATAGTGCTACATTAGGTGAAAGAATCTTTGCTAAGCGTGTTCAAATTATTGCACGACTACAAACTGAAAAGTATGGTAGTGAAGAATATCAAAGCTGGCGTTCAGAATTTGTAGATGAGTGCTATAAAGAAATTACTGATTTAGAAGTAACAAAACCGGTTGTCCGTTTACAGTTAAAATATGTAAATAAATATAGTGTAAAAACGTCATTTGATTATTTATCAAATATTGATGAGCATGACTTAATTACTTATGTTGCCCCTTTAATTTGTGCTGATGTTAAAGAAAATTTGGCACGAGGATTTGACAACTTTGTATACGAAGGGATTTTGAATCTCTTTAATGGTCAATCTCTTGACTATTTTAAGAAACGTGTAATAAGTCTTTCGAATACTTTATTACAAAAAATTAGTATCGAACAAATTAGAAAAAAACAAGATTTCTTGAAGTTAATAAAAGAAGATACATATTGGCAAATTATTGATGCATTACAGCTAAATCATCTAAGAAAAGAACTTAGAGATTTAATTCAGTTTCTTGATGTAGCAGAGCGTAGGGTTATTATAACAACAATTACGGACTCAGTATTATTAACTAGAGAAGGCGATAGTCTTATGCCTGAAGTTTTTGAGAGTTATCAAGAAAAAGTTGAGTCTTATTTCTTAACACATCAAGATCATCCAGCAATTCAAAAACTTATTAATAATGAGCCGATTGATGAATCAGATTATAAAGCCTTGGAACACATTTTTACTCATGAATTAGGAAGTAAAGATGACTATGAAAAACGCTTTAAAGGCAAAGAGTTTGGATTAGCTGTTCGAGATATTGTAAAAATGAGACCAGAAGCTGCTGAAAAAGCCTTTTCAGATTTGATTAACACTAAGTCTATGAATAGTGACCAGATTAACTTTATTAAACAAGTAATTAATTATATTACAGTTAATGGATATATGGAATCTCCAAAAGTATTGGTGGAACCACCATTTGATAGACCTTTTGATATGTGGAAACTATTTGATCAAGTTGAAGCTGTTGAAATTGCAAATATAGTAAATCAGATCAAAAATAATGCTTGTATAGATATAAAGGGGAAAGTTTAGGAGGCAAATATGATGCCTGATATTAGTTGGGGGATTACAATTTTAGAGCTAATAACTAAACCTCATATATATTGGGGGGGAGGTATTACTTCGAGTTTAATGTTATTTTTACCAGATAAGGTTCTAACTCAACTCGGCTTATTAATGATAATTAATGCATATAGACCATATATAGGTATGGTTTTAATCATATCTTTAGTATTAATAATAATCAGTAGTGTGAGGTATTTATCTTTGGCTTGGGAGCGATATACTCATAAACCAGAGTATTTAATTAAACAATTTTTTAAAAAAGAAGTTACATTAGATGAGATCAGATTTCTTGTGAATAATTATTATGATGTTAAAGAGGATAGATTTAAATTATCGAAAGAGCTTTCGTTAAGGGAAGGAACTAAAATGAACCTTCAATTAAAAGGCGTTTTATATCAAAGTAGTAGTCTGATGGATTATGATTTAGTTGTACCTTTTAATTTAAATCCTAAAGCTATTTCTATATTAGAAAAAGCAAAATTTCGAGGGGATATCAAGATAGAGATTCAAGATGAAGAAATTGTAGACGTATGGTCTAAGATACCGTTACTTTAAATATAATCTCAATATAACTCATGTAAGTTATGATTATAATAAAGTGATTTAATTTTAATTAATTGGAGTAATAGTGATGTATTTTGACACATTAGATTCAGAAGCAAAAGTATCGTATTTGGTTAAGCCTATCTTGATGGTATTACAAGAAGCTGGTGGTCGGTTAGATCGTTCTGAAATACGTGAACGTATTTGTGATATGGATGAACATATTGCGGAATTTGAACAGAAAATTTATACTTCTAAGAAAACAGGAAATCAATATAAGAAGTTCGATTTTAAGTTTAATTTTGCAATTAAAGAATTAGAATATGTGAAGTTAATCAATTATACCAAGTACAATCCACAAATTACATTAACACAGGCAGGATTATCTCTTAATGTATCTCAATTAGATGTAGAGTTAGATGTTAGAGATAAAGCAAAGGCCTATTGGGAAGAAACTAGTGCAAAAAGAAAGATTAAAAATAGTATTATTTCTAATCCGGAAGCAGATGATGAAGAAGCTGATGCAGATGTTATAGATAATGATCCTATTGATGATTTTAAAACAAAATTACAAGAGGCTATTAATAATATGTCACCTGTGAAGTTTGAACAATTCTCAAGGGCTTTACTAACTGAAATGGGTGTTAAATTTACAGAGAAAAGTATTAAAATTTCAAATGATGGTGGTATAGATGGTTATGGATACCATCGAGATGAAGATGATTTTAGGACTACACGAGTAGTTATTCAATGTAAGCGTTATAATGCAGGTAAAATCGGAGAACCTGAAATCAACCAATTCCTTGGTGCTATGAGTAAGTTTCAAGCTGATTATGGGGTATTTATAACTAATAATCTTTTTACTGAACAAGCACGTCAAGCCGCAGCTGAAGGTAAACCTATAACACTGATTGATGGCAGTGAACTGATTAAGCTTGTAATGAAATATGAGCTATATATTACACCAGTTAAAACATACTTATTAGATGACTTTTATCTAGATGTATAAAATCTTATCAGATAATTAGCATCTACTAAAAAGACCTGATTGTTTGAACTGCACCCCAAAAATTGGACACAATTTTTGGAGGTGCAGTTCAGTATACAGAATTCTTATGGCATCTTATTTGATGGTGCATGGTTATGGGAAGAATATATTAATATATTATTAAGTTCTCACTTTTATCATCCTAAAAATAAGAGTAAATTTGGTGCACAACAATTATTTTCAGATGGAAAAGGATTAATATATCCTGATTTTATTAGTAAATCAATTGATCCTCGTTTAATTGTAGATGCAAAGTACAAACCGATAGAAAATATTAGAGGACGAGATTATTTGCAAGTATTGGCATATATGTATAGATTTGATGCAAGTCAGGGATACTATATTTATCCTGACTCAGAAGGACAAGTACCCCTTGTATTAAATCTGAATAAGGGTTCTACCTATGAAAATAATGTTAGTACGCGTGATGATGTAAATATTATTAAGCTTGGCTTTAAAATTCCTAATAAATCTGCTAATTATAATGATTTTAAAATGCAAATACATGAAAGTGAATTAGTACTACAAGATTTTATTAACAGTCAGATTTAGTATGTCAAATGGACTAAATTATTGTTATATAAGTAGGTTATAATACATAAAATTACACTATTTTGATTGGTTTTAGTTTATATATTTGTGTTATAATGCTCAAGAAGAAGTTTTGTCGGGCTTTTTCATGACTATTAAAATAGCTTAAGCTAGAAAACAATCACTTTGCTGCTATAATAATGGTCGCTACAAGTATGAATCCCCTTAATTACTATTTATAAGTAATTAAGGGGATTTTAGTCAATTAGTTAATATAAAATAGTTTTAGATAATTCCTGTCTTAATTATGATATAATTTATATCAAAGTGAGGCATAAATGGTTTGGTCGCCAGCTCTCGCTTCTCGAAAATGAAATTGAAGAAACGGTCTGGCTCTCAACGTCGGGCCTTTTTTCATGCCCCAATTAGAAAGCTAGCTTTTAGCTAGAGGTCAATCACTTTGCTGCCATGATAATGGTCGCCACAAGTATGCCAAAGGAAATCATCAACGATAACACTTTGAATGTACTCATATTGATCACCGCCAATCCTCGAGTTGATTAGCAAAGGCTGGACCCATTTAGAGGCCTCAATTTCAATATAGTGCCGTTAATTATAAAAGTAAATAGATGAGAGGTTCCTAATAGTCACCTAGGTGACCAATAGGAACCTCTTTCGTTTTGTAACTATTATAATGGAATAGATTAATTATGTTACAATACAAATAAGATAATAGTTTTTAGGGAGAGGGAGACTCATATGAAACGTTGTATTACATTACTAAGCTTAGGTTTGTGTTTAGTCGTACCGATGCTTTCACAAGCTAGCGATATTAAACCTCTTATGCATGTTACGAATGTACATAATGGTCAATATGATACGGCATTAGATGCTATTACAGATACAAAGTTTTATGGACCGTATCAATTCCGAGTATTAAAGAATGCTATCGAAACACAGGGTGAAACGAAGGACATTGATGGTAGGGCGTTTAGAACCTCTGATGGGGTATTTATGCATGTAAAGGCTAGATCGATTGATAATGGTAGCGCATCCTTAGATAAAGATGTTAAGAAGATAATTAACGATAGAACGGTTCCTGAACCTACCGTAAAGATGGTATTGCCTGTTGAGCATGATGTAATAGAGGTCAATAATGATGGTGTGCGTAGTTTGCTAGCCGAATTTATGTATGGCTGGCCATTACATAATAGGACGGATATGGTATTAATTACTGATTATGAAGATACTCGATACTACTATAAGTTGCAGTTTTATAGAGAAAAGCTACCTGAAGGTATTCGCATTGAGCAGTTGCGCCAAATGATTATGGATGCGCAATTTAGTTATAAATAAGTGATATCTAATTAGCACAATATAGTTATAAATAAAAGAGGTTCCTAATGGTCACAGTAGTGACTTATAGGAACCTCTTTTGTTGTGCAAGTAATTTACATGAATTTGTTATAAGGTTATATTACTTATAAGTGTGTTTTTTGATTCGTAGTGGTTTTATATGTTTTACAATTACGATAGATATAGCAATTGTAAAAGCTATCAAAAAGGATTCTTTTGCGAAGCTAATGGCAATAGTTTCTTGTCCCATTAGCATATAATAAATGGATCGATAAAAGCTGAGCCCTGGTAGTAAAGGGAATAAGCTAGTCATTAGGAAAACTATAGCAGGGCATTTCCGTTTAACAGCCAATATTCTTGATGCTATGGCGATGATAAAACCACTGATGAATATGGAGAGCATAACATTAGACTGTAGTGAAGATAATGTTAAGAACAAGAACCATGAGATGAATCCTAATATTGTACAATCGATAAAATGTTGTTTAGCTACACGGAATAAGATTGCAAATGCTGTAGTACCAATACCAGCCATTATACTACGCATAAACATAGAGGTTAAGGAATTAGTATCTAAATTAGAGGTATAAAGAGGAATCATTTGGGTGTTGAACAGTAGTGATTGTACTACTGCGACCCCTACAGCCATTGAAATACAGGTAAGTAACGCGCCCATCATAAGGGTTATTCCTGTATTATAGTTATTCTGGCTATACTCTCTAATAGCATTGACGAAAGGAACTCCGGGAACAATGTCAATCATGGCTCCTAGTAATATAACTGATAGGTTGGAGCCTAATTCAAAGTGGATAAAGAGATTACCCAATAAGGCTATTAGAATACTACCTAAAATGGTAATCAATACATCAGAGCTAAGTATGCGTTTAATCGTACACATATAGACGCCTAATATTAAGCCTATAATACCTGCAATTATAGAGTCTGTTATAGAACTACCAATTGCATAGCTAAAGCCCGAAGCTCCTAACGTATAAGCTACTAATCTCCAAAAAAAAGAATAGTCTGACATGGTATCAATTTGATTAAGTTCACTTTCAATCTCCTCAATAGTAATATTTTTTTGTGTGATACGTCGGGAGAGAGCATTAACAGATTCAATTTTACTGAGGTTAATATCGACTTCAGGAACGTTATAAATACGAGTAATTTCAGTTCCATCAGCTTTCTTAGCAGTTGCAAAAATACCTCTATTGGATACGTAGGCTTCTAAATATTTAAAATTCATAGCTCGTGCTATGTAGTTCATAGTATCCTCTGTACGACTGATTTCGGCGCCACTGCTAAGTAGTATTTTTCCAGCTTTTAGTATAATTTCTAATTCCACACCTGTCATTATTTCCTCGTTATTCATTTTACTTCATTGTTATTTATATTGGACTTTTTGATAGGTCTATCTTTAGAAGATTCAGTTGATTTTGATTCTTCCTGTTGTTCTTGTAGAATATTGATATTTTGATGTATAACTTCTTCGTCTATTGAGAGATGCTCTTCTACATAGTCTTTTAGTTCTTGAACTGTTTCCGTATTTGAAAGTATTTCTTTTGCTTCATTATGAATATCTTCTTTAAGAGATTTTGTATCTGCTTGACTAATATCACCTAATGTATGGAATAGTTCACGTTCTTTTTCTGAAAGATTTTTGTGAGGACTATGTTTTTTTAATGATAAATGGAGCATCTTTCTTCGGAAGAGTTTTTCCATAATGATATCTTTACGATCACGGAGCCAGCCATAAATAAGAATGATTAGGAGTAATAGCCCCATATAACCGAGAATTGGGTAGAGGATACTAATCAAATCTTTAAAACCAAAGAAACTACATATATATCCTATGATTACTACAGAAATAATAACAATTCTCATTCTTTTTGTGCTGCCGTTGGCAAAACGTCTAGCAATAGAATAAAAAAGAGAGAATGCTGTATTAAAAATAAGTGAAAAGACTGTGATTGCATATATATATGCTAGCCAAGGATGAATTTGATTGGCAATAGCAAGAATCGGCAAATCTGCATCTTTTACTGTATCTAGATTGGCAAAAATAGAGATAGCAGCTATAAAAACAACTAATCCGACTAATAGGCCGCCACGAGTGCCACCTTTTTCAGCAATACCAATACGAACAACAGAACCACCTAAAATAAAGGCCATAGAAACAGCTGTCATAGCACATAGAGAATAATAATTAATGACAGAAAACCATACATTGCTTGTGGCTGGTTTGATTGTGTGGGCTATAGTATCTAACGCAGCCCAATCATGACTTTTACCAATAAAAGAGTAGCCTGTAATGATGAATATCATTACAATCATAATAGGTGTAAAAATACCTAGAACATTGGTAATTTTATCAAAGTCCATAAATGATACGGTTATGATTAAAAGTGAGCAAATTAATCCGCCAATCCAAAAAGGAAGTCCAAATTGTTGTTCTAAGTTTGATCCTGCACCGGCTATCATAACGAAGCCCATAATAAAACTACCAGCGATTAGTACAAAATCAAGTATTTTTGTAATAATAGGATGGGAAATCTGTGTAAAAACTTCTTCATGATTGTCTGCACGATAGTAGCTCCCCAAAGAAAGCATGATTTTACCAAATGCGGCATTTAATAGACCTAGTAATAGAACACCAATAAGACCTATTTGGCCAAAACTTATAAAATATTGTAGAAGATCTTGTCCACTCGAGAGTCCTGCACCTACAATAACACCTATGTAGGCAAATGCAATTTTCCATGATTGTTGCATTATATTTTCCTCCTTTCAAATACATAACTTAGTATACAAAATAATATTATATCATACTAATGATTCAGTTGATGGAAACCTCACCGCCAATCTCTATAAGATTAGCTAAGAATGGACCTATTTATAGGCCTTAAGTTCAATACACTAACTATTGAATTGACGGCGTGTACATGTGAAAGTACTGTCTCATAAATGTAACATATATCACATTTTTAAGGCAATAGATTGGGTATAGTATCTATACGTAAAAAGTATAATGTGAAAGTTGAAATAAATTAGAGAAAATAAAAGAAAAACCGCAAAAAATGAGGGATCTAATATTTTAATTCCCATTTTTGTGCGGTTTTAAGATGTAAATCGTTTATTTTATATGAATTTGTTATAGATTAATGATTATAATTTAGGATGTTATTTATTTAAGTTTGCTAGAATACTTAAAATATCTTCTGCTTTACGGGCAATATGTGTTACGCCTAGTTCTTGGTGGAGAGATTCTTCTCTAAAGCCCCAGGTAACACCGATACATAGTAGGTCAGAATTTTTTGCCGTAGCAACATCTACTTCAGAGTCGCCGATGTAGATGGATTCGTCTTGGGTTGAACCTAATTCTTTTAATGCTTGTAGCACCATGTCTGGTGCTGGTTTTCGTTGTAATCCAGGCCTTTCACCAATGGCTATCGGTAAACG
>ERZ1699260.294-NODE-294-length-20209-cov-4.940046_pt1 | contig 20209 bp, 18 predicted proteins | sample MGYA00581519_ERZ1699260 | MGnify/ENA primary metagenome ERZ1699260 (study PRJEB42319, sample SAMD00040324) | human oral metagenome | material: saliva | host: Homo sapiens | study: EMG produced TPA metagenomics assembly of PRJDB4115 data set (Metgenomic analysis of... | reverse complement strand
CCCTAGGACAACATACCATGGCATTTGATAGAGGTATTGACCTTCTTCTAGTCTAGCCAACAAACTGTTTTTAGATTTAGAAAATTTAGCATTCTTTAATACTTTGTCCATTTCAGCAAACTGGCGGCTCATAGAGCTAACATCATTTGCACTTTTTAAAATAGGTTCTTGGGCTGCTCGAATTTCTTTCAATAAAGCAGCGTTTCGTCGGGATTCACGATATTGGCGAAATACAGCTTTAGCCAACCAAATACCAATAATAGTGGCACACACTGCAAAACGAATAGTTTTGCTTACTAAGGGGCGAACTTCACCTATGGAGATTAATGGGCCAATAAACCATACTAATATAATTAGGCCAGTAATACCCAACATCACCCATAAAGAGCGAGAACCTAGAAAATAAATAATTTTTTTCATGTCTATTTTTTCCGTATCAATCTAAAATAGATTATTGTGTGTTTGCACTACCGTTTTGTTAAGGATTGGAGGTATTGTTTTTTATTTCGACTGTGCTACCTAGTTTGGGTCCAGTTCCTGTAGTAAATAATGTAATTTCAACCCTTCGGTTTTTAGCCCTGTTTTCCAAAGTATCGTTTGGTGCGACAGGATCGGTTGAGCCTCGCCCTTCAGAACGGATGCGTGTTCCACCATTTTTAACGTAATTCAATAAAATTTCTTTTACTGCATCTGCCCGAGCCTGTGATAAATGCCAGTTGGATGGAAAATTTAAGCTCTGAATTGGCTGATTGTCAGTGTATCCCGTAACAATAATTTGTCCTTCCACACTATCTAAGGCTTGGCTAACCGCAGCCAAAACAGGATAATATTGGTCTTGAATTTGTGCAGAGCCGGATTCAAATAAGCCATCACCTAAAATAGTAACAGTGCTTCTGTCTTGAAAATCTTCCACAGATACTAATTTTCTAGCAATCTCATTTTCCAATAAAGGCCGTAGTCGGACTGTTTTTTGTGTATCCTGTTGTTTGGTGATTACTGAAGGGAGTTTGAGGCTGTTTACTTTTGTACTGGCTGTATTGAATTTATCTCCTAATGACCATTGCATTGTAAAATAGCCTACACCTAATGCAACAGCTCCTAATACGCCTACTACCCATAAAGGAATAGCAAGCCTGCGTTTCCTTTGAATATTATTTGTAATAATCGGGTTATGTTTAAAAAGATTAGCAGTTTGGTCAGGTCGTTTACTGTGAATTAAGGCAAGTAAGTCCCTTTTAATTTTATCGATCTCAAGTTCCCCATTGTTTAGAACCTGGTACTTACCTTTGTAACCAAATTGCAGGCATAAATACATAAACTCTAATAAATCAATATTCTTATCAGAATCTTGTTTCAAATTTTGAATGATTTCAAAAAAACGTTCTCCACCCCAAGTTTCATCATAAAAAGATACTAATAAGCTATTCTTTGACCAAGTTTCATCAGCCCAGCCTGCACGGACTGCTAATTCATCTACAAATGTACAAAGACAGTATTTTGCAGCCTGAATGGCATCATATTTAGCTCCATTTTTTTCAGCATTCTCTTCAAAATTATTAATTAAGAGAGAGAATTTATTAATTAGGCTGTCAGTAGATAATTGACTAGTAGTTTGCTGCATAGAGTTAGCCAAGATAAGAACAGGTTTAGCAGCTTCAATTAAAGGGTTATAAACATTTACTGCGTTGTTTGCAGTATTATTCTGGTTATTCATAATGAAATTCCAAATTAAATCAAATTAACTTAAAGACTTAATCGCCCAAAATTCAACATCTAAATTAGGGAAATTACCAGCTAAATGGAAAGCCATACCTGAGGAAGTATCAAACATATCCCATAATTCATGTTTTTTATCTAATTCAAAATAAACATAACCACTATGGTATGGTAATTCTCTTGGTGCCACGGATAACGCATGAACTTTAATTCCAGGTAAATGGTAAGCAACCAATTCCTTAACTTTTTCTACAGTACCTATTTTTACTACACTTGGAATTTTTTGGCGTAAGGCTTCGTTAGGCATATCAGCTTTGATGGCTAGGACAAATGAAGCTTTATCCAGTAAGCTTTGATCAGGAGTTTGGGCGACTCGGGTTGCTTCATCACGCAAATCTAATGGAATTCTAATTGCTCTTTGTTCAAGTACAATAGACAGTGATTTGCGCAAGTTAAAAAATAATTTACCAAAACATGATGCTAGATCATTGTGTTCATAAATAGGAACATCTCCTACCTTGCGTGAAGGAAGAAAAGTCATTAAATCAGCACATAATTTTGATAAGTTGACAAATAATTGTTCTGGATGAGTTTGACGAGCGCCTTCATTTTCATGATGCAAATAAGCCAGATACCGATTGATGGTCTGAAGCATCATAAAGTCCATTACTTCAACAGAACCTCCGGTATTCGGGTCGTTTACAGCGTTAGCTAGACTATTGCTTTTTTGCATTAATAAGCCATATATTTCTGAAATGTAAGCTTTTAGGTGTTGTTGCTTTTGGCTTCCTAGGGAAGGTGGAATATATGATTCGTCTAGAATGATTTCAAAGTCTGCTGAACTGGATCGGATAACTGCAATAGGAAGGGCAGTTTGATTGCTAGTTAAATCATTTTCTAAAATCAATGTAGGATTAAGATCTGCTAGTGTAATTTGGCGACCGTCTAATTCGGAGTTTGTTGTATCTGCAAGAGTTTTCTCAAATGCTTTATATCGGTAAGAGTGAGCAGAATTTTGATTTAGAAAGTCAATCTCATTATTGACAGAGGATGGCAGAGTAATGGCTAAGCAAACTTTGGTGTCTTTTATATTTGCAGGTACTTTTAAGCTTAAATTTTCAAGTTGTTTTTGGGAAAACACAAATATAGAACCATCAGGAAAAATACCTTCTGCTTCACGAATACCGAGAACACCATGTTTGAGGCCGTCTGAATCCAGTACTAAAGATGAAAATCCCCAAAAATAACCTTCTTTAGAAACAGCTAGTTGACGTAATCCAGACTCAAGATAACGTTCAAATTGCTGGAAATGCTGTGGGGTAATAAAGATTCCCTCTGACCAAACTACTTTTGCTTCAATTGCCATGCATTCAACCTCAAATTATTTATATATAAGTATTTATTCCTCGCGGAAAATGCCTTTGCTCAGGTCACTATTATTCTTACGAGTTTTCCCATTTTCTTTGATAAGCGGATCATCAGGATGGCGCTCTTTATATTCTTTTAGCATTTCTTGCATCTCTGATTTCGATAATTGATATAATTCATTTTTCCCAATATTCACGTAGAAATAGTGTTTCCCAAACTGATACCATCGTTGTTTTTGTTTTAATAAAATTAATCTCCATTGACTATTATCTAAATCACGATAACTGGCAACAACACCTAGGTATTTCAGATGAGAATCCATCTTGATAGGTAATACAGAAACCGTATCAGGGTGTAACATGAATTGGTTTTGTTGAATTAATTTGTCTCCTAAAGTTTCTTTAGCATTATTAGTAAGATCAAAATAGTTTGCTTTTTTAAATTCACCATCAGATGACAGTTGATATAAATCCAATCTTATGGGGGAAGGTTGATCAACTAAATTTGGATTGACATCGGGAGAAACTATGATTTGTACATCAATTTTTTCTCCACTTTCGTCAGATTCTTTTGGTGGTTTATGGTTGGATGCGCATGCGCTTACCATCAAAGATATCATTGCAAATGATATATATTTTATCAGTTTTCCATGCATTTTGGTTACCTAGGTACATCAATAGTGATTGCATTTAATGATAGAAATTTTAAATCAATCGACAGCCTAGACTTTAGGAACTAGTTGGTCTATGACTGTCGATCGAATACTAAGATTTCTTATTTTGCTTAGAATTATAAAGTATTTTTCTTTCTAAGTTTATATTTATATTGGTAATTGAAGTCATGATTGCTTACGTCGATATTTACGCTCAAAACTTGTTTACCCTGTGTTGCACAAGTAAGTAGTTCTTGGCTGATTTGTGGTAGAACAGTATTGGTAAGAATTGCATCGATCATGCGGCCACCTGATTCAACTTCTGTACAACGTGAAGTGATTAGTTTTAATACTTCAGGGGTATAGTGTAGGTCGATGCCATGATTATCTTTAATGCGTTTTACGATACGGTCTAATTGCAATTCAACAATTTTTGAGAGCATATCATCGGATAGTGGATAGTAAGGAATAACTTGCATCCGGCCTAATAAAGCAGCTGGGAAAGTTTTCAGCAGGGGAGTACGCAGGGCTTTAGTTAGGCCTTCTGGGGTAGGCAACATTTCGGGATCATCACACATATCCATAATTAAATCTGTACCAACGTTAGTGGTAAGAATGATAATGGTATTTTTAAAGTCGATATAGCGACCCTCGCCATCTTCCATCCAGCCTTTGTCAAATACTTGAAAAAAGATTTCATGCACATCTGGATGTGCTTTTTCTACTTCATCGAGCAAAACAACACTGTAAGGTTTACGACGGACAGCTTCAGTTAATACGCCACCTTCACCATAGCCGACATAGCCTGGAGGTGCTCCCTTCAAAGTGGATACAGTATGAGCTTCTTGATATTCACTCATGTTGATGGTAATCACATTTTGTTCACCACCATATAATGTATCGGCTAGAGCCAGTGCAGTTTCGGTTTTGCCCACACCGGAAGGACCAGCAAGCATGAAAACACCAATAGGCTTGTTGGGATTGTCTAGATTGGCGCGTGAAGTTTGAATACGGCGGGCAATCGAATCCAAACCGTGGCGTTGGCCGATGATGCGTTTATTTAAGGTGTCAGCAAGCTGTAATACAGCCTCAACCTCGTCTTTCATCATTTTTCCGACAGGAATTCCAGTCCAGTCTGCTACAACGTCAGCAACTGTACGACTGTCTACTAATGGCATGACTAGGGGTTGGACACCTTGCAGTTTTTTCAATTTAGTAATCAGCTCTTTTTGGCGGGTGCGCAACTGTTTGTTTTCTTCATCAGTTGTCTCTTGTTCAACCTGCATGATTTGTTCACGTACCGCCAATAGTTCTACAACCAAGTCTGCTTCAGATTTCCATCTGTCTTCTAATTTTTTCAGACGGCCTTCAACCTCAGTTAATTCTTTACCAATGTTTGTAATCCGAGCTTCAGAATCGAAACTGAGTTTCTTCTCACGTTCTAAATTTGCTTGCTCGAGTTTTAATGCTTCAGACTTCTTGCGTAGATATTCAATGCTGCCAGGCACAGCATGTTGACTGACTGCAACGCGTGCGCAGGCAGTATCAATCAGGCCTACAGCTTTATCGGGGAGCTGACGTGCTGGAATATAGCGATGGGAAAGTTTTACAGCTGCTTGGATTGCTTCATCAAGAATGATCACTTTATGGTGTTTTTCTAGAGAAGCATTTAATGCCCTAAGCATGTTGATGGCTTTTTCTTCATCGGGTTCATCTACTTGTACCACTTGGAAGCGACGAGTTAGGGCAGGATCTTTTTCAAAATATTTTTTGTATTCTGCCCATGTAGTTGCACCGATAGTACGAAGTTTGCCACGAGCCAATGCAGGTTTGAGTAAGTTGGCAGCATCACCAGTACCGGCAGCACCACCAGCACCAATTAAAGTATGGATTTCGTCGATGAATAGCACGATTGGGGTTGGGCTGGATTCTACTTCATCCATCACTGCTCTGAGGCGTGATTCAAATTCTCCACTAACACTGGCGCCAGCTTTGAGCAAACCGATATCCAATAAAATTAATTGAACATCTTTTAATCCAGGAGGGACATCCCCAGCAGCTAAACGTAATGCCAAAGCTTCAACCACAGCAGTCTTACCAACACCAGCTTCACCGGTGAGAATCGGGTTGTTTTGACGGCGACGCATTAGGATATCAATCATTTGTCTGATTTCAGTGTCGCGTCCTGTGATTGGATCTATTTCGCCATTTTTAGCCTTTTCGGTAAGATTGCTGCCGTATTTAGCTAAGGCACTTTCTTTGTGAGTAGCATTAGGCTCTGAAGATAAGGCATTTTGGGTAACATCAAGATTTTCTTCAGAGTTAGCAGTAATAGCAATAATATTGTTTGCCAATGTCTCTGGTTTGATTTTCAGGAATTCAGATGAAATATTGGCCAAAATGCCCTGCAAAGTTTTATTTTGCAGTATGGTATAGAAAATATGAGCTGTACGGATTTTGTCTGTACCAAATTTAAGTGAACTGTATGTCCAAGTTTGTTCGACAAGGGTTTGGATATGTTCGGAGAAGTCAATAACGGCAGTAGCACCGACAGGCAGTTTTTCTATTGCAGCCAATACATCTTTTCGTACTTTGGCTTCATCCAAATTAAAATGATTGATCAGGCAGAAGATATCTGTTTTTTCAGTTTGAAGCAGAGAGTGTAGCCAGTGTACCAATTCAACATAGCTGTTTTCTCGAAGACGGCAGAAAGTATAGGCATTTTCCAAAGTTTTATACAAAGTAGTATTTAATTTACCAAATAATACGCTGCGGCTGATGTTTGACATAAGACGTCCTTAATTAAATTATTTCAAATATGTCCAAAATAGTTTTTTAAAGCTTTTATCGACGATGGCCGTCTGAAAAGCTGATTAATGATTGCTGACGATCAAGTCTTTTGCATCTCGGGAAACATTCCCCAGCCAAGTTGATAAGCCGAGTTGAGTGTTCCCTCCTAAAACCATCAGTGGAACTTCTTTTTGCATCAGAATAGGTTGGATGTCCCATTCATATTCTTCTGCGGCAAATAAACGAACCCATTCTCGTAAACGGGCTGCATTAATACCGTCTTTAAAGAATGATTGGTAGGCTGGTAGAGTAAGGGGGCCAATAATAATCCGGAATTTACTTTGCATATCATAGAGTTTGTCACCTAGTAGTAAACCGTCCCCAAGTGTGTAGTTGCCCATAATCCCAATTTGCGTTTTCTCTTCTTCGACTTCAACCCAGTACCCTACGTTAGTTTGAATGTTGACAGGAACTTGGAAATAGCGAGTGAGCAGTTGTTGCAGGTTGACTGCAGATCGGCTTTGTTTTATTAATAGACCAGAAAAATAACGTTTAGCAAATTCGTGAATTAAACCTTTGTTATGTGTGGTCGGAATATTAAGGCCATTAAAACTGGCAATATATTTTCCGAAGCGGTCTTCGGCATTTTTATCTAACGATGTAATGCTTTGGGCATTGGCCCACGCCCGATAGAATAAGATAGCCAGGCGGTGTTGCAACATATTTGCAAAACCTGTCCATGCCCGATCCCCGTGTTGATGTTGGCGTTCATAAGCATATTCGGTTAAATGTAGAGGTAGTGGGCCAGATGGGCCAAACAGACCAAATCCATTAATGGAAATTTCTACATAATGTGGTGATAAGGTTACCGATTGGAGATTGCGTGGGGCAAAAGTAAGCGAAGGATTTTGGCGGATCCTTATTTTCTCCATTTTTGGGCTAATGGCTTTGCCTAATATTTGCCCACCAGTAATAAATTTAACGGACTCAAGCTGGCGCAAGAGTGAAAAATAATCATACTTATATGGTTGAGAGGAAACTTTATTTAAAAAGACTGTAAGTTTTTCATCCCAAGCATTGTCTAATGAGTCACCAAAATCTGTTTTTGGGTTGACTGGACTCATATAATCATCCTCTCCCCAATTTCAGACGGCCAAGTAGCAATATGACCTTGCTGGAGCGTGTCAATTCGCAGTTGTACAAATGAGTTAATAGACACCAAACGTCGGAAATAATGGTTCAAAACTGATCCAAATAGGAAAGGATGAACGCCACCTAATTGAGCTTCATCCAGTGTAACGGTAATGTTGATTCCTCGGATAGGGGCGGCAACTCCATAATGACGGACTACTTTGTTAATAATTGAGGTTTCAACTCGTATAATTGACTCAATCTGTTTTTTCAGTAAATCACTTTCAGAAGAAACAAATACTGTTAAAAGCTCTTTTAAAGCAACAGGTGCATCTTCTTTATCAGTATTTAAAAGAGACAGGTAATTTAAACTTAATTGATTTAAAAATGACCAAAGAGTCCTATCTTCACTTACTGCTTCTTGAGGTCTTGTTAATTTAGAAATCAGTTTAATCGATTTGACTGGCAAAAATCCCTCAATAAGAAAGTCAGATTCTCCGTCTCGAGGCATGATTAGAGGCAAATCTCTGCTTGTACACCAAGCGTCGACAGAAAGGTGCTGTACGTTTGAATTAAAGGCGTAATTCTGATTATTAGCAAGAGATAAAAATACCTCACTACCTAAATAGGAAGAGCGAAAACCATTTTTAGCTGAGTTTTCGGATGGTACTCTATCAGCACGACGAGCAGAAAAATAAGCATGCTGAGTTTGGGTTTCTGGAAAGAGTCCTATATCCGGTGCTTTGTACATCGGTGAAAATACTATGGTTTGAAGGTTGTTGGTATCAAAGCCTTTTACTTGCTCGATAGCGTAGACTTCATAATTCAGGGGCTGGGTACGGTCGATAACGACATGGTGCTCCTGATCTTGAATATTTACCGGAAAGCGTGAGCTTTTTTTTCTGAATAAGTTGACGACTGGTACGGCATTTACAGAAAAATCATCTACACCGATCAGCTCAGTTAATTCAGGTATTTTATTACTGAATAAAAATGAAAGACTAAAATAGCGTTTACGATAAGTAATAATTTTTTTATTGACTCCCTTATCGTTTACGATTTCCTCTAAATGTTCAGGTACTTTAGGTAAGTGTCCTTTTTTCTCGGCTTGTTGGATGGCTTGTTTAATATTTTTTTGAGAAATAAATAGAAACTTTTCCGGTAGGCGTGAATACTCCTGCATAATTCGGAATGCACTCACCGATTTATCTAAATTAAATGATAAGGCTTCATCTTCTCGAAAACCACGATGTTTTGGTGTAGTAGGTAATGGGTAATACCATTGTTTTGGATTTTCGTAACTGTGGCAAACAACACCCACACATTCAGAAGCCAATAGAAACAGCAATGAAGATGATTTGGAAAGCTCTGTACCCAAAAATATAGATAATTCATCTGGCAACATCTCTGAACATGCACCTGGTACGCTCAATGAAAAATCCAAACGCAAGGCAGATTGTACTTTCTTACTAGAGGATTGTTTGAGTGCAGAGAGTGTGTTTGGCAAATAACCTATTGAGTCAGTGTATTTGGCTTTTTCAATACGAAGTGGCAGAATTTCAGTAGTTTTAGTTACAGAAAATGGACAACTTACTTTAAATTCATCAATAGGCAGAGACCTTAATATTTTGCCTCGTTCCAGTAGATTGATCACATCAGCGTTATATTGATTAGTAGGCTCTAGATTGACAATAGCTGCAGCCGGTTTTTGATTGATGAAGTCAGGATAAACAACTTCTAAGATTCTTTGGACAAAACGAGGATACTCCGCATCCAGTTTAAGTTGGGTGCGTGCAGTAAGAAAACTTACCCCTTCCAAGAGTCTTTCAACATAGGGGTCAGGAATATCAGTTGTATCTAAAGCTAATCTTGAGGCTATCTTAGGATATTGGGCTGCAAACTCTTTACCCATTTCCTTTAGAAAAGTTAGCTCTTTGTTGTAGTAAGACAGTAATTTATTATTCAAGCCCCATTTCCCCCATCTAATAAGTCAAACAATCCTGTTTCAACATCCATGCTGGTTCGGAGCAAGAATTCTTTAGGATAAGGATTGAGTTTCAGGTAACCTTTGATTTCAATAATAAGTTTATTGTGTAAAGCATCGTCATCATCGTCTGAGGTATTTACGATCACTTGTAGAGTCTTATTTTCAAGACGCGGTTCAAAATCGATGATGGCTTGTTTGATGTTCTGTTCCACATCTTGCCATTCAATATCAGAAAAATTAATACCAGAAAGGGGAGGGATACCATAATTTAATGTAGAAGAGCGTACATTTTCAGTTAGGTCAATCCCCATAGTTTCTGCTTGCATGTTGCATGTATTCAGTAGATAAAGAATATCACGCAGTACTGCTTGCCGATATTGATCAAGATTAATGACCTGATCAGAGCGTGCCTCTTTTTTTCTGCGCGGTTCTTCATCTGTTAGTCTGTCAAATAAAGAGGGTAACAGTTGATTTTTGAATTGCGACATGTTTAATTGCTGAGTTTGAAGGATGGATAGATTTTAATGATTTTGTTCAAATCTAATATTACGAATATCTAAAAGGCCAAAATCATGGTTATCGGTATACAAAGTTTTTTGACCAACCCCTGTAAAGAGTTGCTCTGCTATTTCAATCCAGTCAGTTTGTGAGCACTTCATTAGCAGATCTGACCATGCTGTTTCCTCACCAGGCATAACAGTATAGCGGGCAGGACTAGTACATTGAATACACTCACCATTAGTAAATTTAATTTCAGACGCTCTCCAAATGATGTCCAGTAAGGAACTTGGAGCCTTAAAAGAAATATTTTCAATAGAATCCCATGTTTGCCAGTAATAGTGACCTTGATAGAAATATTCATAAACGAAAGCAGTACGTACGTCTCCATCCATAATCCAGTCGCTATCCATTTCAGAAACTGATTTATCTGCTAAAAGGTAAGTAATATGTACTGGGGAGCCGTCTATATTCTCAGATAACACAGTATAATCATCGACAAGAGCCTTGTTTTTCTGTTCTGAAACATGGGCAACTAAAGAGAGTTGCTTTTGAAGAATATCAAGTTTACTTGCGTGCTGTTCTAGAGTTTTGGGTTTTTGCTGTGTTTTAAAGACTGCTTGGCGACGTATTTCAGCAGAAATATTTTCAATAAGGTAGAGCATCAGGGGCTTTTGAGTATCGGGAAAAAGTTTTTGGTATTGTCCGATTTGTTTTAAAGCCTGTTCCCATTTTGCGCATAGACACTGATATTGAATCAGTGCTAAACGATGTTCTTGATTGTCAGGATTTGAACGTACAAGCTCAATCATCTCTGATAATTTAGTCTTCAAATCCATTTCAATGATTCCTTATTTAATTTATAAAGATGAATAATAGAAGTTAAAAACAAGATTAATTTTTCAGTTAAGTAGTGCCGTCTGAAAAGTGAAAAAATTTATGTATAAAGCCTGACTTAAAAACAAACGCCTTTTAAGTCAGGCTTTTTTACTTAAATCTACATATCAATTATGCAGATTTGTTTTCTTTGATATTGAAGGCCATTTGAACTTCAGCACCTTTAGAACCTTTATCGGTTTGTTCCCAATATTGGTTTTTCACTTTTGCAGCTTGGAATGAATAACGCATTTTCAGCGCATCATTGTCTTGTACGCCAATGAATTTCACACCGGTTACTAAGACATCTTCCAATGTGGTGCGTGAGTATTCAATTTGTTCACCACCAGCTTTACATACAGAAATTTCTACTTTGCTCAAGTGTTGGCCGGTAGCGCAGTTTTTCAAAATGGTTGGAGCTGCTTTATCGATAGCAGCAACTACAGTTAAGTCATTGAAATTGACTTTACCGGCACCACCACCACCACCGCTGGTCATTGAACCAGGTTGCTCAGCACCCCAGTCAAAACTTTCGATGTTAGTCCAGTCTTTATGGTTAGAATCTTTTGATTCGCCATTTACACCTTCGACTTTCATGAACATATCAATAGCCATTTTTTACTCTCCTAGTTAAAAAATACAAGCGATTTAACAACAGGGCACTAAAATACCCAACTAAATAAACTAAGCCTGACTATTCTTGTTTAGTCGAAGGCAATTTGGAAACTAAGCGTAGAGAAACAGTAAGTCCCTCAAGTTGGTAGTGAGGACGCAGGAAGAATTTAGAAGTATAGTATCCTGGATTATCTTCTACTTCTTCTACAACTACCTCAGCAGCAGCCAATGGTTTACGGGCTTTTGTTTCTTGGGTGGAGTTGGCAGGGTCTCCATCTACATAATTCATAATCCATTCGTTTAACCAACGTTCCATGTCATCACGTTCACGGAATGAGCCAACTTTGTCACGAACAATACATTTTAAATAGTGTGCGAAACGGCAGCATGCGAATAAATAAGGCAAGCGAGCAGATAAACGTGCATTGGCAGTAGCATCTGGATCGTAATATTCAGATGGTTTATGCAAAGATTGCGCACCGATAAATGCAGCTAAATCCGTGTTCTTACGATGGATTAATGGCATAAAGCCCAATGCAGCCAATTCTGCCTCACGGCGGTCGCTAATGGCGATTTCTGTTGGACATTTCATGTCTACACCACCATCATCGGTTGGGAATGTGTGGCAGGGAAGATTTTCAACGATACCGCCTGATTCCACACCGCGAATAGCGGTACACCAGCCATAGTATTTAAATGAGCGGTTAATATTTACTGCCATTGCATAAGCAGCATTGGCCCAAGTATATTTGTTGTGATCTGCACCTTCTGTTTCTTCTTCGAAGTCAAATTCGTCTACAGGGTTTGTTGTGGCACCATAAGGCAGGCGAGACAGGAAACGAGGTAGGGCTAAACCGATATAACGTGAATCTTCGGATTCACGCAGGCTTCTCCATGGAGCATATTCGGCATTTTGGAAAATTTTACTTAAGTCACGCGGATTAGCTAACTCTTGCCAAGACTCCATTTGCATTAATTTGGGAGATGCACCAGCAATAAATGGACAGTGTGCAGCCGCTGCAATCTTCTCAAGACTATTGAGCATTTCCACATCAGGGGCAGAGTGATCAAAATAATAGTCACCTACTAAACAACCAAAGGGTTCACCGCCAAATTGGCCGTATTCTTCCTCATAAATACGTTTAAAGAGTGGACTTTGATCCCAAGCTGTACCTTTAAAGCGTTTTAAATTACGAGCAACCTCTTTTTTAGAAATAGGTAATACTTTGATTTTCAGTAAAGTATCTGTTTCGGTGTTGGTCACTAAATGATGCAGGCCACGCCATTCACCTTCAAGCTTTTGAAAGTCCTCATGATGCAAGATCAAGTTAATTTGTTCAGAAAGCTTTCTGTCAATTTCGGCAATAATTGCTTCAATGGTTTGATAGGTATCATCTGAAATGGTGACGGCATTTTGTAAGGCCTGCTGAGCCAATGTTGCGACTGCATTAGTTACAGCGCTTTTAGCTTCTTCCGTTTTAGGTTTGAATTCTTTTTGAAGCAGCTGTTCAAATTCATTGGTTGCAAACACATGTTGCGAACTGCCATTTCCTAGGGTATCTAATTGTTTTTCAGCCATGATTTACTTTCACTTCTAGTTTTATTAGAGATTATTGTTCATCTTTGGATGTTGATTTGGGTGCGGCTGCAAGACTTTTTAGTAATTCGCTGTCTCCTAAGACTTTTCCAATTAGTTCTTCAGCCCCACTTTTACCATCCATATATGAGAGTAAATTAGACAGTTCTGTACGTGCCTGTAAAAGCTCATTTAGAGGTGCTACTTTTTTAGCTATCGCAGCCGGTGAGAAGTCATCCATGTTTTCCAATTCGAGTTCTACATTCAAATTCCCTTCACCTGTCAATGTATTTTTTACGTTGAAGGCAACACGAGGTTTAAGGGCTTTCATGCGTTCGTCGAAATTGTCTACATCAATTTCTAAGAATTTTCGTTCGGCCAAGTCAGGCAGTGGTTCGACAGGTTTCCCAACCAAATCTGCCATAACACCCATAACGAAAGGCAGTTCAATCTTTTTCTCTGAGCCATACAACTCTACGTCATACTCAATTTGCACGCGAGGAGCTCGATTGCGGGCAATAAACTTTTGACCTGATGATTTATTTCGTGACATGGTTATAACCTTAGGATAATTAATAATGTTGTATATCTAAAAGATATTTACGAAATTGTGGATGAGGTGTACTGATTTTAGGAATTTGCTGTATCTTCATCTGGTTTGCCAATTAAAACTTCTAAATTGGCAATACTTTCTGGGCTAATATCTTTCATAATGTCATAAAAGTTCATATTCATTTGTCGTTGCACTCTGCGGATAAACAGTGGTGCAGGGTGGCTGGGCTCAAGAGTTTCAAAATAAATGCAGATTTTCTCTAAAGCCAGATCAACATCAGCGCGATTTCTAATATTTAGACGGCGCCATGCATCAGCCTCTTGAATAGAATGTTCTTGCGTAATAGCCAAGCTGTTAGTTTCAGAGGGTAACTCAGGCCGTTCTGTCTGTTGTACTGGGGGAGTACTCCCATCATTATAGTTGATGGCTTTGTGAATTAGGGTAAGAGGTTTCTGAATAACATCAAAATCAAGTGAGTGTTCATCCTGTAAATTAGACGAGAAAATGTGTTGGATGTCTTTCAGACAGTCCAATGCTTGAATTAATGCAGTTAATTCAGGTTTCCCTGTATCGGCATTTACTCTAATATCGAGCATTAGCCGCTCTTTACCTCCTGGATAATTTTGTGAATCATTTCCTTGTAGTATGGAAACAGCTTCTTTGACAGTAATTGGTTGTTGAGTTAACCCATTTATCAATAATTTAGATGCAAGAATCTCTTTGATAATGCCATCAAGTGTAGTAAAGGAGCTAAGAGCATTGATCCTGTAAAAGGGATCAAATTCACCGTCTTCATCTTCAAGTTTGGGGTAAATGGATTCCCAATATAAGTCTATATTAGCTCTAATTGCTTCGCAGCCAGCGCAGAACCCTACGAGTCCATGTTTGGCAGTAAGAGCTTGTGCATAATAAGCCAAGACATGTAAATCTTTAGACTCGGCTAGCAATTGATTGCACAACTTTTCTACTGTTGCCCAGTCGGCCTCTTCTGCCGGAATAATCGTGTCACCATATTGTTGTTCTGGTTTGCCTTCAGCTACGCTTTGTAGTTCTAAAAAGCGGCTATCGTATTCGATATTTACACCTTCGGGACTGTCGATAGAGATAGGCTCGTCCCATCGAGGAAATGTGTTCATCTACTTATAATCCAAATAACTTATTAAACAGTGAGCATGAGGGGAGGCCTTCATGTTTTATGTGGTAACCGCTTCCAATCTCTTGCCAAAAACTACCAATGCCGTCTGAATCAGATAAAAAGTTGTGAAAGGATTCAGAGAGGATAGAGTTCTCTGTTGTATCACTACTGTAAAAATCTTTGATACAACATTCCCCTTCTTTTAATATCTCGCGAAAGGAGTTTTTTTTCTTTAAAAGAAAAAAAAGAGAATCAAGTGATTCGGGAATAGAGCTAGGTTTATAAAATAACACAAATGGGTATTTTCTGCCAATTTTATCAGAACTACCAGCAGCCATACCAGTATAAATAAGATCATCAGGTAATTTGATGCAAAATAGCCAAATTTGCAAAAGGGAATATGTTTTTCGAGTGAATGAAATTAATTTGTTTTGGTTAGAGCATCGGTTAAACCAGTTATCCCAAAAGATTTTATCGTGAGTTTGAAGATTCTCGGAGAAAATAAAATCACGGGATTGATTCAGTTTGCCAAAAAAATAGACTTCATTTTGCTTAAGCATGAGTAGTCATCACAAGAGAAGAGGTTTTAGATTCCCAAGTTGCTAATTAGATACAACTGCTAAGACTCGTACTCTAGCATAATTCGATGTGTTGATAAATATAAATTTAAACCGCTTGAAATAATAACTCAAGAAATGTAAATAATCTTTAAAAATATGCGTTTACTATATGATATTTTAATAATAAAAGTTTATTAAATACAGTTTTATTTATAGCTTATTGTTTGTTATAATTTTTACAAAATAACGTGCCCAAGTCACTCAGAAAGTGATTGGCGTTCCTTGTTTTGAGGTTTCTACTTGTAGATTAATTAGGATTTCGACGGAGTAATCGCATGTCCTCTTCCGGTAACACCATAGGTATTCTTGTTCCTCAGCCTTCTGCACCTGCCATGGTGTCCAAAGGATCTGCCAATCCGCCTGAGCCGCTGACTAATGCAGCCGGTCCGGTGGATGTGATAGAGATGGTGGCTGATGTTGCCTCTAGTGCCCTTTCTTTGGTTGCTCCTGACTCTGCTGCAGCTAATGTAGCTGATGCTGTATCTGATGTAGTTTCCCTTGCTTCAATGGTCCCAGGTTTGCCTAGTGTTAGACTGCCTTCACGAAAGATGGTCAGTGGTTTTGGCGGGGGCAGCGGAGCAGGTTCTGATGGCGGGGTGGTTACTTCTGGTCATGGTCACTGTATCCCCTGTAAAGTTGCAGCAGCTATCGGTAATCCTGTTAATGCTGTACTTGGTATCAAAGTCTTATTTGATGAAACAGAGGTTGACTTTGCCTTTGATTCACCACTTCCCCTTGTTTGGCAGCGCAGCTATTATTCCGACCAAATTGGCAACGGCTGGCTGGGACAAGGTTGGTCGCTGCCGTTCTCCATGCGTCTTGTCCGTACTGCCGACGGTTTTCTCTATATTGATGAGCAGGGCAGGGAAATTTCGTTGCCGGATATCAGCGACGAAGCAGAAGAGTCTTATTCCGCAGCCGACGAAGATGAAGACGATTTATATCAAGAAGAGGCTGCTCCAAGACCTGCTTCTGCCGAAGAATATCCCTACGGTCTAGATGACGCCTATTTTGATCCTTACGAACAAATCTACTTTTCACAGATTTCGGACGACCTCTACCAAATCGCCTCCCCCGACGGCGGCGCACGGCTGCTGTTTGCCGAAGTCGATTCCGGCTGCGGCATTTTCCAACTGGTCGCACAGCTCGACCGTAACGGCCGCCATATCCGCCTCTGCTACGACGACAATGGGCTGCCGCACAGCATTTACGACGGCAGCGGCCGACACTTCCAACCCGTATTCTCCTCCATCCGTCTGAACGACAACGATCCCGACTTCGACCCGGCCGGGGAGCGGGACGTTTTCGTTTCCGAAGACGAGCGTTTCTACGTCAACCGCCTCACTTCCGTCACCTTCAACGGCAAGGAACTGGTGCGCTACGACTACGACGGCTACGGCGATTTGACCGCCGTTTACGGACGCGACGGCAAAAAACTGCGCGGTTTCGCCTACCGCAACCACATCATGGTCGAACACAGCCAGCCCGACGGACTGGTGTCCCGCTACGAATACGACCGTTACGACACCGACGGCAAAGTGCTCAAAAGCAGCAACAACCTCGGCGAAGAATGGACGTTCGACTACCGCAAAGACCATACCGTCGTTACCGACGCATTGGGACGGACGGAGGTGTAGGGTTTCGACGAAAACCGGGAACTTAGATGATGTAAATATAGCTCGTGAAAGCGTATTTTGTAATTTAAGTGCTGGTAGTAGTGGATATGTTAAAGAACGTCCCGAACATAACGGTGAAACGATGAAAACGCCCAATCGCGGACATTGTTGCATAATCCATGTTTGACGGGATTGAAATGGATGTAGTCTGCACAACGTTGCAAATCCGTTTCGTCGCGCACGGTGTGTTCGTAAAAACGCCGTTGCCAAATACCGCGTTCGTGCCGCCGCTGTTTGCTGGCAGACAGATTTTCGGCACGAGGGAAATGTGCGGAGAATTTGGTTTTAATCAGCCGCCAGCGCAGGGAATAATCCGCATCGTCGGGCGGCAGCGTCCAAATGGCGTGAATATGGTTCGGCAGTACGCATACGGCGACGGTTTCAAAGGGATATTGTTTTTGCACATCCATATAAGCCGCACGCAATAAGTCGATATGTTCGACAAGCAGGCGCGATTTTGGGTCGGCGAGTTTGACGGTGAAAAAGAATGTACCGCCGGCAATGAAGTTTCTGCGATAACGCGCCATAGGTTTTTTGTTTGTGGTTTGGGTGTTGAAAAAGGAATGGTTTGTTGTTTAAGGTTTTAACTTTGTTGGAGCTGACGTTTTCAGACGGCATTGGAGGCCGTCTGAAAAATTGAAACGGCAAACCGTCAATCAAATAACCGCGTGCGTGCGTACCGCACACACCCTACACGTTGATTTTGAAGTTCCGCGTAATTCACAGGTAGGGTGTGTGGCGCAGCCACGCACGCGGTCGTTGGGTATGCAGGCTACGGTTTGCTTGCTCGTTATATTTTGTTCACTTTGCTATTTTCTTTTGTTTTTCTCATTAAGTTGGATTGTGGATATATTTCGGTCAAGTTAACAGTCATATAATCTCCATGATTGTCTATAAAATTCTTTATATATTTATTAAAGTTATTTATAGAATCATTATCATTAGGATCAAGAGAAAGTGATACTATGCTATTTTGTGTTAAATGCTTTCTCAATTCTTTATTTTCTGAAGTTAATTTTTCTATTTGGGATTCAAAATTACTTTTTTGTTCTTCTAGTTTTTTGTTGTATGTATAATTTCCTATATAATCTATAATTAGTCCGATTAAGTAAATTATAATACTATACAATATAAGAATAATAAAGGACGAATGTTTATCTTCAAGCTTAAGAATTTGTTTAATAACATCATTAATATCATCTATGTATTTACTATTAAAGAAGACAGAACCAATTAAGGAAATTATAATTAAAACAGCATGTTTCACTGATAAAATCCTTTTTTATATTTCTTCTTTAATTGACATAAATATTACTGGTAAAGAATTCACAGCAGGGTTAATAATAGCCCCAAGATTGTCAATAGAACTTTCAACTAAAGTAGCACAGCTTAATCTAAATATTGCAGTTTTATCTTTGTTGTTTAAATCATCCAATGAGATTTTTACATTTATGTAAAGTTTATTTGCTTCTTGGATGGATTTATTTATGTCACTTCTTGTTTTTTTTATATCCGTTTCTATTCTTAGAGTGATGGTAAATAATATTAGATTTTTTTTTACATTTTCTACAAAAGTATAAGATAACCCATTAAAATCAAAACTTCCCAATGTTAAGTTTTCATTAATGTAAGATGACTCAAAATTAGAAAAATTATCAACATTAGCTCGAATATAATCTGTAAATATAAATTTATTTTTCATGCTCATAATAGAATCCTTGTATAATAATGGTTTAAAATTTTCAAGAAATTTAGTGGGTAAGTATGCAGTTTACGGTTTGCTATAAATCTTCTTCTGCTTTTATTAAAAATACAATTGCAGAAGCGGTCATGTGTAGAATATAAGATGCTAAATAATCTGGAATATTTCTTATTTCATCAGCTTGTCCATGACCTGCTTCTTTATTCCTAGCTGTAGGAACGCCCGATGTTAATGTGTTTTTCAATGATTTAAAATATTGTTGCCAATAGTCAGGAATTAATCCTTTTTGCATAATTTTTCCAGTCAATGCATCTGCAGTATCCGTATCTTTATATTCCCATTTTCGTTTTTTCAAAATAATTTTTAAAGTACTTTCATACGCCTTTAAACAATCTATCATTGCCTCTTGATAGCGTTGATAACGATAATGCTCATGTGCATTTAAAAATTCTTGTAACGCACCTTGATAAATACTGCTTCCTAATAATGTCAATGCTGGCTTTACTACTTCAGTATGAATATATTGTGAATCTATTCTAATTATTTTCCTATTTTCATATTGATAGCCAATTCCATTTTCTTTAAATCTTTCATTTAATTCATCTATTATTTTTTGAAAATCATCTTTGCTATAATATTTATTTTTATAATATGCATCTATGCACCACATCATTAGTTCAATAATACTTAAAGATATCTCTACATCATCATCTTTTAAAAAATAATCAACTATTTTCTTAAAGAAAGTATTGCCTATTCCTAACTCAAACACTCCTAACTCTTTGCATAAAATATTATATACATTTTCATAATATTCTGCATTATCACCATAGCGATAATAATCATCACCTATACTTCCTCTCCAAATATGGACTATTTGTATTTTTAATTTTTCAGGTAATTTATCATATTGATAAATATCCGGTAATTCACCTCTTTCTTTTCTTGCTCTCTTAAAAAATAACTCAGTGATTCCAATCATTTTTCCCTCCTTATGTTAAGCATTACTAATAACAGTATAGTATTACAACATATTCTTCAAATACTTCCCAGTATAACTCCCCTTAACCTTCGCCACCTGTTCAGGGCTACCTGAAGCAATAATCCTCCCCCCACCGTCGCCACCTTCCGGCCCTAAGTCCACAATCCAATCGGCAGTTTTAATTACGTCAAGATTATGCTCGATAATCACAATCGAGTTGCCTTTGCCTTTCAGACGACCTATGACTTCCAGCAGCAGGGCGATGTCGGCGAAGTGCAGGCCGGTGGTGGGTTCGTCGAGGATGTAGAGTGTTCTGCCGGTGTCGCGTTTGG
>ERZ1699260.293-NODE-293-length-20278-cov-2.649000_pt1 | contig 20278 bp, 20 predicted proteins | sample MGYA00581519_ERZ1699260 | MGnify/ENA primary metagenome ERZ1699260 (study PRJEB42319, sample SAMD00040324) | human oral metagenome | material: saliva | host: Homo sapiens | study: EMG produced TPA metagenomics assembly of PRJDB4115 data set (Metgenomic analysis of... | reverse complement strand
GTTTTGTGCTGCTTTTATTTCATCTTCTTATGAAGTTTGCGCAAAGCCTTGTCACGAATCTGGCGTACACGTTCGCGTTTTAATCCCATATCCTCCGCAATCTCTGCCATCGTATAGTGTGCTCCAGTCAATCCATAGATATAAGTGATGACCCTTTTTTCACGTTCATCAAGTACATCTAATCCTTTTTGGATTTCATTGCTGAGGATTTCTTGGTTAAGATGTTCGTCAGCATGCTTGGCATTTTCATTCTCAAGGATATGCTGAAGTGTAAAGTTGTTGTTGCTGCCTACGGGGACTGGTTGGTCAATAGAGATAGCATGTGAACGCTTCTGTTCAAATCTACTTGTCTCGTTCTTAGGAAGTTTATAGAGTGTTGCTTGCTCTTTGATAGCCTCTTCCATCGCTTTACGGATGTAAGGAGCCGCAAAGAAAACAAAGCGTACACCTTTTGAACCATCAAACTTCTGTGCGGCATACATCATACCAATATTTCCTTCACTGATAAGGTCGTCTTCACCCAATCCTCGGTTACGGTATTGATGAGCCAGTGAAACAACAAACTTCAAGTTAGCCTTGGTCAACTTCTCCAAAGCTCTTGCGTCACCAACCTTTATCTTCTCTGCTAACTCCTGCTCTTCTTTATCTGAAAGAAGTTGCTCGTTAGCTATATCTTCTATGTATTTCTCGTTTGAAGTCATAAAAAAGTGTTGTGGTAGAATATTGTTATATAGGGTTATACCTGCTGTGAATGGTTCTTGTTGTTCTTCTTTTTCTTTACATACCACTTAACAAGGAAGTAAAAACAAACAACAATTACCAAGAAGATAAGACCAAACTTAATATACTCTCCATACTCTAAAATCTTCTCTTGGAGCTGATCTTCTGGTACAAAAGAGTGCATGTAATGTCCTAAAAGTGCAAGAATAGTGTGCCATGAGGCTGCACCTATAGTAGTATAAAGCAAGAACTTCCAGTAGCTCATCTTCGCCAATCCTGCTGGAATGGAGATAAGATGGCGAATACCTGGCAAGAGACGGCCAGTGATTGTAGCCACCATACCATGCTCATCGAAGTATCGTTCGCTCTTTTCAACTTTCTCTTGATTCAATAAACACAAGTGTCCCCACTTACTATTGGCAAACTTATAGATGATAGGGCGACCAAGATACCATCCTGCAAGATAGTTAATAGTTGCACCAACGTCTGCTCCTAAAGTGGAGAAAAGAATTACCAACCATATATCAAGGTTGCCTGCGGCAGCATGATAGGCAGCTGGGGCAACAACTAATTCTGATGGTACAGGGATAACCGTACTTTCAAGAAGCATCAAAATAAAGATGGTGCCATAGTTGAGATGTCCGAGCATGGATGTGATAAAACTCATAATGATATGTTATTAATTATAATTCTGTTTGTTATAAAATACGAATATTGGGGTAGTCTTGTGGGCTTGTTCCTTCTGGATAGAGGTCTGATAGTACCTCTATACTCTCCTCGGGATTTCTTTCAACGGCTTGTCGCAAGTATATATTGAACTCCTTTTTTAGCTTTAATTCATAACAACAGCGTGCAAGGTATGCGAAGCCGATGTCCCAGTCGTCATCCATTTCAGGCAATAACGTACTAAAGATGTTGTAAGCATATTCGACATATCCATTGTCAAAGGTTGAAATACCAATATGGATGAGTGTCAGACTCTTGCTCTGTGTTTCTGCTAAAGCCAAATGATAATATCGTTGCGCTTCTGAAGCATTGCCCTGCATGAGATGTATATGTCCGATAGTAACATCAACGACAGTTGTATCTTGATTATGGCAGAGCTTCTTATAACGCTCGTAGTACTTCAGAGATTCCTCATAATTCCCAAGTGTAAAGAGTCCGTTAGCCTTGTTGAGGATAGCTTCTTCATCATCAGGGTTGATAGCTATAGAGTATTCACTTGATGTGATAGAATCCTTTATGTCATTCCTTAAAAGCTGATTCTGTGCTAACTGATTCCAGTAAGGACCAGAATAAGGGTTGGTATCAAGCAACTCATTGAGGATGGATTCACTCTCTTTATACTTTCCACGGCTCTTGAGAAGACGCGCACGAAGTTCCTTATAATCGTTATCTTCTGTCTTTGTTGAGCGGCTCAACCATTTCTCTACATATTCATTTTCTTCATAATCGGAAAAGAGAGCAGCAACATCAAGGACATAATCCTCGCGGTCTTCTGGTGAGATAACCTCGTCATACTGGCTTTGAAGGAAGTCATCTGCTTCGGCTGCCTTATTATCAACGATCATAATTTCAGCCTTAAGATAGAGATAATCTAAGTCACTCTTATCAACAATCATCTCTGCAATCTCGTTAGCAAGCTCTGGGTCTTCGTCGATGAATAATGCTAAACGTGCTTTGAAAGCAAGTGGAGTAGTGGCTGTTGGATACAAGCGGGTGGCATAATCGATAGCGTCTAAAGCATTGTTATCCTCACCGATATAGTGGTAATATTCAGCAACATCAGTCAGTTCCTCTGGGTCGAGGAACTCGCTGATGTTGTCTTTTTGCAGTTCTTCATATCTATGAAGGACTTGCTTGAATTTATCACTCTGATAGTATATATCCAAATCTTACTTTACTTTAGTTATGCTTTGGCCTTCTTTGCCCAAGTATCTTTCAAGCCAACAGTCTTATTAAACACGAGGTGGTCAGCTGTTGTATCTGGGTCAAGCATGAAGTAACCAGTACGCTGGAACTGTAGGTAATCACCCGGTTTCTTCTCAGCGAGATACTGTTCAACGTAGCACTCTGCGTGTACAGTAAGGCTCTCTGGATTGAGAAGCTCACGGAAATCACGCTCATCAGCAGCAGGATTCTCTACGTTGAACAAGCGGTCGTACTCACGTACCTCTGCCTTTAAGCAGTGGTCAGCGCTAACCCAGTGGAGAGTACCTTTCACCTTACGGTCAGCACCCTGCATACCACTCTTGCTGTCAGCATCATATTCTGCTTGAATCTCAATGATATTGCCCTCAGTATTCTTAGTACAACCAGTACACTTAACGATGTAAGCGTTCTTCAATCTCACTTCCTTACCTGGAGACATACGGAAGAATTTCTTTGGAGCATCCTCCATAAAGTCAGCACGTTCAATCCAAAGATTCTTTGAGAAGGTGATAGTGTGTGAACCATCTGCCTCATTCTCTGGGTTGTTAATAGCCTCCATCTCCTCAGTCTTTCCTTCTGGATAGTTGGTAATAACAAGTTTTACAGGGTCGAGAACAGCGCTAACACGTGTAGCCTTCTTGTTCAAGTCGTCACGTACAGCAGCCTCCAACAACGCTACATCATTGAGTGCATCGAACTTAGTATAGCCAATAGAGTCGATGAAGTTACGGATAGACTCTGGAGAGTAACCACGACGACGCATACCACAGAGTGTCGGCATTCGTGGATCATCCCATCCATTGACGTGATGTTCATCAACCAATGTATGAAGTTTACGCTTTGACATTACTGTATAAGTAAGGTTCAAGCGGTTGAACTCTATCTGTCGTGGGCGGTTATCTGATAAGTTGTCATCGGTGCCATCACTTTCTTTTAAGAAGTCAATAAACTTATCATAGAGAGGACGGTGAGGCACAAACTCAAGTGTACAGATAGAGTGGGTAACACCCTCAAAGTAGTCACTCTGTCCGTGTGCAAAGTCATACATTGGGTAACAATGCCACTTTGTACCTGTGCGATGATGTGGAATCTGAATGATTCGATATATGATTGGATCACGGAAGTGCATGTTAGGATTAGCCATATCGAGCTTTGCACGAAGCACCATACTTCCCTCAACAGCCTCTGGTGTGTTCATCTGCTCAAACAAAGCAAGGCTTTCCTCGATAGGACGATCACGGTATGGTGATGCTGTACCAGGCGTTGTTGGTGTACCTTTCTGTGTTGCAATCTGCTCAGAAGTCTGCTCGTCAACATATGCCAAGCCCTTCTTAATCATCCAAACAGCAAAGTCCCATAACTTCTCAAAGTAATCACTTGCATAATAAATGTTACCCCATTTGAAGCCAAGCCAGCTAATATCATGAAGGATATTCTCTACATATTCGTTGTTCTCCTTGCTTGGGTTTGTATCATCAAAACGAAGATTACAAATACCCTTATAGTTTTCAGCTACACCAAAGTCCATGCAAATCGCTTTCGCATGACCAATATGAAGATAGCCATTTGGCTCTGGCGGGAAACGTGTCTGAATACGTCCTCCGTTCTTACCCTTTGCGAGGTATTCCTCTACCAGTTGTTCTACGAAGCTCAAGCTACGCTTCTCCTCATTGGTGTTGTTCTCTATCGTAGTCATATTTTCCTATTTATTATTATGCTGCAAAGTTACTTATTTTTTCTCGTTTATGATGCACTTTACTATAAATAATGGTGTTCAATCTGCAATGATGTTAAAAAATAAGTTTATAAACTCTTTGTTGTGTAACGCTTTGAAAGCCTAATTGTTGTTTCAGTAACGAAATGTAAGCTTTTCTTGTACCCTTTTTAAAATGTTTAATAAAGATAAATAAGCAATATGTGTACGTTTAGTATATGTGCAATAACAAATGTTTCATTATTGATAAAAAAGTTGCATAAAAGTTTGCACATATAAAAATAATGCCCTATCTTTGCAAACGTTATCCTGAATACAATCTTTTTACCTTAAAGAAACTAATACCTATTGAGATTGAATGCCCATCGCTGTGAAGCGTAGGGCATTTTTGTTTTTAGTAACTTTTTGGTTCTGTAATTTTGTTTACAGTATTTTGTAGATTCGTTTTAGGTTTCTTAAACAAAGTCTTATATTTTTCTTTATAGTTCTTTTAAGCGACTTTCTGATTTAAACTTAGGTGTTATTGTGACCATTCAAAGTACATTTTAACGCTTCGTACCAACCTTTTATTATTCATTTTGTTGGAGAATTGTATCTGGTAAGATTTTACATTTTGTTTGAAAAGAACTTCCCTTTAACCCAAATTGGTTATTAGAAGCTAAACATATTTTGTTTTTTTTGTCGAGTAGATTGCCTCTCTTTGTAACGCAGGCGTAGCAGGCTACGTCAATTTGCAAAGACAGGAAAGATGCTGATAAGAAAATAAAAGATGTTAGGAAACAATACAAAAACAAGAATTCATGAAACATTGTGGTTTAATGACCGATTTGGTTTTAATCCACCTACCTAATTGTTTGTATTTTTTTCAATATTCCCTTATCATCTTGTATTTTGTCATATAGATATTGTAACTTTGCATAAAACTTATGTAGAATGAAGAATTTATTAAAAGAACTACGGCGTAAGGACCACCCACGTGTGTTGGGTGCCTTAGATATATTTAAGTTTATTGGTCCCGGTTTGTTGGTGACCGTAGGCTTTATCGACCCGGGAAACTGGGCAAGTAACTTTGCTGCTGGTTCAGAGTATGGCTATGCATTGTTATGGGTAGTAACCCTTTCAACAATTATGCTTATAGCTTTACAGCATAATGTTGCTCATCTTGGAATTGTGACAGGACTCTGTCTCAGTGAGGCGGCAGTTAAGTATGCACCTAAATGGATAGGTCGTCCTATCATCTTGAGTGCAATTCTTGCCAGTATCTCTACCTCTTTAGCAGAGATTCTTGGTGGTGCTATTGCACTACAAATGCTCTTTGGCATTAGTATTCCTACAGGCTCTGTCTTAACAACAGTGGCTGTGTTGATAATGCTTTTTACGAATAGCTATAAGAAGATGGAACGTGCCATCATTGGCTTTGTGTCAATGATAGGTCTTTCGTTTGTTTATGAACTCTTTCTCGTTGATATTCATTGGCCTGCAGCTATTGAGGGAGCATTCGTTCCAACAGTCCCACAAGGTTCTCTCTTGATTATCATGAGTGTGTTGGGAGCGGTTGTGATGCCTCATAATCTTTTCCTTCACTCTGAGATTGTACAGAGTCGCGAGATCTATTTGGAGGGTGACGAACGTATCCGTCACATGTTAAAGTATGAGTTTGTCGACACACTTTTCTCAATGATTGTGGGTTGGGCTATCAACTCTGCGATGATTCTCTTGGCAGCAAGTACGTTCTTCTCTCATGGTCAGCACGTTGATGAACTGTCTCAGGCGCAAGCAATGCTACAGCCACTTTTGGGTAATAATGCTGCGAATATATTTGCTATAGCCTTACTATTAGCGGGTATTTCAAGTACGATAACCAGTGGAATGGCTGCGGGTAGTATCTTCTCTGGACTTTTTGGTGAGTCATATAATGCAAAAGATACGCACTCTATTGCTGGAATTGTCCTCTCATTAGGTATTGCCCTTCTGATGATATTCTTTATTGGCGACCCATTTAAGGGATTGATTATCTCACAGATGTTCCTTTCTGTTCAACTTCCTTTCACTGTTTTCTTACAAGTGGGTCTGACATCTTCCAAGCGTGTGATGGGTAAGTATGCCAATAGTAAGTTGAATATGGTCTTCCTTTACTCGTTGGCGGGCATTGTCACCTTACTTAATATATGGCTCTTGATAGAGAGTATATCATAGTGTTGATGTCTTGCGAGGTGGAATATTGTAAAATAAATTCACATCTTAAAAATGAATAGATGCTTAATTGCGTTTCAATAGGGCGTTAATTGAGGTCCAAACGGGCGTTAGTTGCCATGCAACTAACGCCCTTTTGCAATGCAATTAAGCACCTTTTATAAGGTTCTTTTGCAACTCTTTGATACCCTGAAGGTTATGAATGTAGTCTTTTTTGATGTTTCCAAGGTAAAAGAAGCTTCTTTTCTCTCTTTTTGTGTAATGATTTTTCAAATCAGCTATAAGCGTTTTACTCCTATAAAAACCAACTTCTGAAGATTAATCCCACATTATATAATATAAAGAAGACGGGAATGATACAACCATACCATTCCCGTCTTTTATGTTATTTGCTATTAATCTTAGATAGACTTGTAGCCGTTCGTACTGTTATGTGCAAGCAAGTCTTTCAGATTTAGCTCTCTGCCACCATGTGCTTCGTAAGCTTCTCTCATTTCTTCTTCGCCCTCAGCCTCTTCTTCAGAGTGAACGAATGTAACACACTTGTCTTTAAGTTCTGCGACTACCCAGCCAATCAGTGCGATGATTAGCAGTGCAATCAGTCCTGTCATTGGAGTTATCATAATTGATTTGTTTTTTATTTCTGATGCAAAATTACATTAAGTTTCGGAAAGGACCAAATAATCTGTTAGTTTTTAGTAACTTTGCAGTATTAAACGTGAGATGTAAGAGGTATAGATTTATAGTATTCTTGATTATAATACTTATTTTTATTCCTGTTCAATCAGTTTATAGTACTAATGATAGGGAGGTTCTAAACATAATATATTAATGAAGAAAATCTTTTTATGTTCATATTTTGCTGAGGTTGCTGCTATTTTATCCGAATCTGTTTCAGTTCCGTTGAGAGGCAAGACAGTAGCATTTATCCCTACAGCAAGCATTCATGAAGCGTATACACAATATGTGGAAGAAGCCAGAGTGGCATTTGATTCTCTTGGAATTATCGTTAAGGAATTGGAAATTACTCAATGTAGTAAGAATGAAATAGAAGAGGTCTTGACAAGCTGCGACTGTATCTATGTATCGGGTGGCAATACGTTTTTTCTCTTGCAGGAATTGAGGAAAACTGGTGTCGACAGGTATATCATAGAGCAGGTGGTGCAAGGAAAACTATATATTGGGGAATCTGCTGGAGCGATGATACTTGCTCCCAACATTGAATATGCAAAGGGTATGGATGACTGTTATTCGCGGGTGGCAGGAATGGAGGACTTTGTTGGTCTTGGACTTGTTGGATTCTATCCTGTCGTACATTTCGATAGTTATCCTTTTGAAAAGGCTGCACGGGAAGTTGTCAACAAGAATAGCCATCTACCCTTGAAGATTATTACAAATCAGCAAGCTATTGTTGTTGTGGGAAATAATATCGTAATAAAAGAAAGAAAATAAGGTTTTATTGGCTGAGATAATTGTCTGAGCTGTTTATTTAATGCTGTACTATACTATAAAAGGATGACAAGAAAAGAAAGATATGATTATGCACTGAGTTATTTTCGCAAGAATGTTGGGCATGTTTCGACTGAGCTAAATTTTGGTTCAGCCTTCCAACTTCTTTGTGCGACACTCCTTTCTGCTCAGTGTACGGATAAGCGAATCAATGCGATAACACCAGAATTGTTTCGTCATTATCCTGATGCAAAGGCGATGGCAGAGGCTACAGCCGATGAGATATTTGAGTATGTGAAGAGTGTTTCTTACCCCAATTCAAAGGCAAAACATTTAGTTGAGATGTCGAAGATGTTGGTTGAGAAGTTTGGAGGTGAGGTGCCTTCTGACCCTAATGCACTCGTTACGCTGCCTGGAGTAGGGCGTAAGACGGCAAATGTTATCCAAGCAGTGTGGTTTGGTAAGCCAACACTTGCTGTCGATACGCATGTCTACCGTGTCAGTCATCGTTTGGGACTGGTTCCTTCAACAGCCAACACGCCTCGTAAAGTTGAAGATTATTTGATGAAGAATATCCCTACCGAGGAGGTCTCGGATGCACACCATTGGATATTGCTTCATGGACGTTATGTTTGCAAGAGTGCTAAGCCTGATTGCGAGCATTGTCCCTTTGATGATATATGTCCAAAGTTGTTGGAGAATAGTAAGTTGTAAAAAACTGAAAAGGTAAAAGTTTAAAAGGATATAATATAGGAAGGATTATGAATACAAAGAAGATAATGCACTTCTTGAAAGGTATTGCTGCAAACAATAATAAGCAATGGTTTCAGGAACATAAGGCTGAATATGATGCGGTGAAGTCTGATTTTGAGAACGGAGTTGACCAAATAATATCTTGTTTGGCAACCTTTGATGATGAGGTTTCACACTTGACGGCAAAGGATTGTACCTATCGTTTCTATCGTGATATACGTTTCTCACCTGATAAGAGTCCGTATAAACGCCACTTGGGTGCATACATCTGTGCACGTGGTAGAAAGGCGTTGCGTGGCGGTTATTATATACATCTTCAACCGGGTAACTGCTTAGTAGCTGTTGGCTGCTATTGGTTGCCTACGAATATTTTGACTTCATGTCGCAATGAAATCATGGCAAACATTGATGAATGGCGTAAAGATGTAGAGAATGAGGACTTTCTTAATTTGTTCGGACGACCTAATGAAGGTGAATGGACCGACGATAAAGTCAGTAAGAGAGGCTTTGGACTTGCAGCTTTAAAGACTGTTCCAAAGGGATTCCCAAAAGATTATGAGCATCTTCAGTATCTTCGAATGAAGGATTATTGCTGTTGGGTGTCTGTGCCCGATGACTTCTTCGAGGGCGATGGCTGGGTTGAGCAGTTAGAACATATCTGTAAGACAGGTAAGCCTATGATGGACTTTATTAATAATGTGGTAGATGATTATGAATAAAAACAAATAAAGAGGAACGCAAAGGCATTCCTCTTTATTTTTATATGTACTAAAACGCTTTGGCTAATGAACCCATTAGCCAAAGAGATAATAGATTACTTCTTTCTCAACTCTTCAAGACTTGCCTTCAAAGCGGCAATCTTCTCTTCAGAGTCACTCTGCTTCTTGCGCTCACGTTCGATAACAGCTTCAGGTGCATTTGCTACGAACTTCTCGTTTGAGAGTTTCTTCTTGATACCTGTGAGGAAGCCTTCAAGATGCTTGAGTTCCTTCTCCTGCTTCTCAATCTCAGCTGCAACGTCAATCAAGTCGCCCACTGGAACTGCGAAACTATCGGTACCAACCATGAAACCTGATGCGTCACCACTCTTCTCAGTTACCACTTCAATAGCCTTCAAGTTAGCCATCTTAATGATTACACTGTTGTAAGCCTCGTAGTTGTTCTGACCGATTACGTTCAAGTCGAGTTCAACCTTTGGAGCAATGTTCTTCTGATTGCGTACGGTTCTCACACCGCTGACAATCGCCTTAACCTGCTCAATAGCCTCGATGAGCTTTAATTCCTCCTTGCTTGGTGCATCAAGTTTGAGTTCGTCACGCATGATGCTCTCGTTATCCTTGCGCTCATAGATGTGTTGCCACAACTCCTCAGTAATGAAAGGCATGAATGGATGCAACATCTTCAAGAGTGAATTGAAGAATTTAAGGGTCGCTTCGTAGGTGAGCTTGTCGATTGGTTTGCCATATTCTGGCTTAATCATCTCCAAGTACCAACTTGAGAACTCGTCCCAGAAGAGGCGGTAAACAGTCATCAAAGCTTCTGAAATACGATAGCTCTTGAACTGCTCGTTCATCTCAGCATTTACTTCCTTCAACTTCGCTTCGAACCATTCAACAGCAATCTTGTTTGCCAATGGCTGCTCAGCATCAGTTGTCTCCCAACCTTGAACGAGGCGGAAGGCATTCCAAATCTTATTGTTGAAGTTACGTCCCTGCTCACAAAGTGTCTCGTCGAAGAGGATGTCGTTGCCTGCAGGAGCAGAGAGCATCATACCCATACGAACACCATCAGCACCATACTTCTCAATCAACATGATAGGATCTGGTGAGTTACCAAGACTCTTACTCATCTTGCGCCCGAGCTTATCACGTACAATCCCCGTGAAGTAAACATGCTTGAATGGGAACTTGCCACGATACTCATAGCCTGCCATAATCATACGTGCTACCCAGAAGAAGATAATGTCTGGACCTGTAACAAGGTCACTGGTAGGGTAGTAGTAGTTGATTTCTTCGTTGTCAGGGTTGTTGATTCCATCGAAGACAGAGATTGGCCACAACCAACTTGAGAACCAAGTATCCATACAATCGCTCTCTTGTTCAAGGTCGGCAGCTGTTACAGAAGGATTAATTTCCTCTGCCAACTTCAATGCTTCTTCAGTAGTTTCTGCCACAACGGTGGCATTCTTGCCTTCTGCATCTTTGAAGTAGTAAGCAGGAATACGATGACCCCACCACAACTGACGGCTGATACACCAGTCCTTGATGTTCTCTAACCAGTGGCGATATGTGTTCTTATACTTCTTTGGATAGAACTCTATATCGTCGTCCATGACTGGAGCGAGGGCGATATCAGCAAAGTGCTGCATCTTTAAGAACCATTGTGTAGACAGCTTTGGCTCAATAGGTACGTGTGTACGCTCTGAGTATCCGACTTTATTATCATAGTCCTCAACCTTCTCCATGAGGCCTGCAGCCTCCAAATCCTTTGATATCTGCTTACGTACATCCATACGGTCCTGACCAACATACAAGCCAGCAGCCTCAGAGATAGTACCATTATCGTTAAAGATATCAATAGTTTCCAAACCGTGTTTCAAGCCAAGTGCATGGTCGTTAACGTCGTGAGCAGGTGTAACCTTCAAGCAACCAGTACCGAACTGGATATCAACATAGGTGTCTTCAATAACAGGAATCACACGATTTACCAATGGAACGATAACATGAAGACCCTTCAACCATGTGTTCTTAACGTCCTCTGGGTTGATACACATAGCTGAGTCACCCATGATTGTCTCTGGACGAGTGGTTGCAACAACAGCATAGTAACCCTTCGCATCCTTATGTATTACGTTGCCTTCATCCTTGCGTTCAACCTTTGCTTGGTCTTCTTCAGCAACATAGTATTTAAGGTGATAAAGCTTAGAATGCTCATCCTTGTAGATTACTTCTTCGTCAGAAAGAGCCGTCTGAGCCTGTGGATCCCAGTTAACCATGCGTACACCACGATAGATGTAGCCCTTCTTGTAGAGGTCGCAGAACACCTTGATAACACTCCTGCTACGAGTATCATCCATGGTGAAAGCAGTACGATCCCAATCGCATGAGCAACCAAGTCGACGCAACTGCTTGAGGATAATGCCACCATGTTCGTGTGTCCAATCCCATGCATGCTCAAGGAACTGCTCACGACTGAGGTCAGTCTTCTTTATACCTTGCTCTGCGAGGCGGTTCACAACCTTTGCTTCTGTAGCAATACTTGCGTGGTCAGTGCCCGGTACCCAGCATGCATTCTTACCTTCCATGCGGGCACGTCTTACCAAGATGTCCTGTATCGTGTTGTTCAACATGTGGCCCATGTGAAGCACACCCGTTACGTTTGGTGGAGGAATAACCACAGTGTAAGGCTCGCGGCCATCAGGCTTAGAACTGAAAAGCTTGTTGTCCAGCCAATACTGGTACCATTTTGATTCCACTACTTGTGGATCATACTTGCTTGCTAATTCCATTGTCTCGTATATTATTATTTCTTTATTATCTTTAAAATTACGATGCAAAAGTACAAAAAATCCGCCTAAAAAGCGTATCTTTGCATCAATAATAGTACACTGATGAGTACTTTAACGTTTATGTTTAACTTTAAACATCAAGACTTTGCATACTAAAGAAGATAAACTGAAAGCTTTTTCCCGACTTTTAGACATTCAAGAACGACTCCGAAAGGAGTGTCCATGGGATAGTAAACAGACCAATGAAAGCCTCCGCCCCAATACGATTGAAGAGACCTTTGAATTGGCTGATGCGCTCTTAAAAAATGACTCAAAGAATATCTGTAAAGAGCTTGGAGACGTCATGGAACATGTTATCTTCTATTCTATGTTGGGTGAAGAAAAGGGGGACTTTGATGTTGCTGATGTCTGCAATGCGCAATCCGACAAACTTATGTTTCGACATGATTTTATCGATTGGACGGGTTGGAGTGTGACACGTTCTGATATGGTAGTTAATGCTGCAGGACAAGTAGTTTACAAAGATGAAGAAGAACAGGCTGCTAAGAACGCACAGTCGACAACTCCTAATACTGCTTCTCAGGTAGAATCAACATGGGAACAGCGCAAGCAACGTGAACGTGACGGAAACACTTCGGTACTCTCTGGTGTGCCCAATTCACTGCCAAGTCTTATTAAGGCTTACCGCATCCAAGACAAGGCACGCAATGTTGGTTTTGATTGGGAAGAGAAAGAGCAGGTCTGGGATAAGGTATATGAAGAATTAGAAGAGCTGAAGAACGAGCTGATGAAGGAGGATAAGCAACGTTCAACAGAAGAACTTGGCGACTTTTTATTCTCTCTTATTAATGCAGCACGCCTCTATCATTTGAATCCTGATAATGCTCTTGAACGCACGAATCAGAAGTTTATCAAACGATTTAACTATATTGAGGAAGCTGCTAAGGCAAAGGGCGTTACGATAAAAGACTTAACTCTTGCTGAAATGGATGAGCTATGGAATCAAGCTAAGGCTGCTAACAATTAAAATTACGATAAAAATTAAGGAGTGTAAATATGAAAAGAACCTTTTATTTTATCATGTCTTTGTTTATTCTTGCAGTAGTAATCTCTTGTAAGGATAGCAAACCTAAGTCTATGATGTCTGAAACTGAAGAGGCTGAAGACTCTGTTGCCACAAACGATAGTACTATCTATGGTACGATGGTGGATGGTGGTATGAACTCTATTGTTCTGCTTACCGATCATGGTGATACACTTGAATATCTTGTAAACCCAAATGATACATTTGAAGTTGTTAAAGGTGGAAAGATTAATGGTGACCGATTTGCCATTATTGGTTATAAAGAGTATGGTGATAATTTTATGCGTTCAGCGATTAATCTTACCTCTTTGTTAGGTAACTGGAGTAGTCTTGATCGCAACTTTGAGATAAAAGAAGGAGGAAGCGTTACTTCAAGCTTGCAGTCTGAGAAGAATCCATGGACAGCATGGAAAATATGGAATGGTAAGCTGATTCTGTCAAAAGACACCTTTGACGTAGAAAGCCTTGGCGCAGACACATTGTCATTAGAGAATAAATCGGGACTTTTTGTCTTTACAAGGGGTAAGTAAGTTCTTCGCTATACTCTCTTTAAAGAGATTGTGACGACTATTATTAGAAAACGAATCTTTTCATTCCTCTCTTAAAAGGGTGGGATGAAAAGATATTGGTCAGTCTATATGGAACCATTCAAAGTACATATTCTTGGTTGCGGTAGTGCGTTACCAACTTTGCAACATAATGCTTCTTCCCAAGTTGTTGAGCTTAGGGAGAAGCTTTTTATGATTGATTGCGGAGAAGGAACACAGATACAACTTCGTCGGTCGCGCATACATTTTTCAAAGATTATTGCTGTTTTTATTAGCCACTTGCATGGTGATCATTGCTTTGGCTTGCCTGGTATGATTTCAACCTTTGGTATGACAGGGCGTACGGCTCCGTTACATATCTACGCTCCCGCTGCGTTTGAGCCTATTCTTGACCAGACACTGAACTTTTTTTGTCAGGGTTTAGAGTTTGAAGTAGTGTTTCATGCTGTTGATACAAAGCAGAATAAGGTGGTTTACGAGGATAGGAGTCTGACGGTTGAAACAATCCCTTTGCAGCATCGTATTGATTGTTGTGGTTATTTGTTCCGTGAGAAACCAACGCTACCACATATTCGTCGTGACATGATAGACTTTTATCATATTCCTATCAGTCAGATTAATAATATAAAGGCTGGGGCTGATTGGGCAACGCCAGAGGGTGATGTGATTCCTAATAGTAAGCTAACAACCCCTGCTGCACCTGCTCGTAGCTATGCTTATTGCTCTGATACGCGATACATTAAAACACTCCATAATCTTGTAAAAGAGGTTAGTACGCTCTATCATGAAAGTACATACGCAGCGCAAGATGCTGATCGTGCTCGTCTTTATTGGCATAGTACGTCGCAGCAAGCAGCACAGGTGGCTCGGGATGCAGCTGCAGGGAAACTTCTTTTAGGGCATTACTCAGCCCGTTATGGTAATGAACAGCAGCTATTAGCTGAAGCTAAAGAAATATTTCCTAATACTTTCCTGACACAAGAAGGTACAAGTTTTGATATATAAGTCGGTTTGTTAGAGTTGTTTTGATGCCATTCTATCTTTTATAATATTATATAAAGAGGTTGCATACACCTTTTTATATAATATAAAACCTTTTAGGCTCTAATGACCGACTTGGGTTAAATATCTACCAATTATCATGTCTATCCATCTTTTATAAACAACTTGTTCTTATATCGATAGATATTTGTAAGCTATTTTCATGCAATTCGAAACCAATATATGCTCTTTTGGCTTCTTAAAGACGCCTAATTGACTTGCAATAGGTGCCCTTTAAGACTCTTGTTAACGCCCTTTTGAAGTCCAATTAAGCACCTTATCTTGCGCCTTTTTATAACTAATTGATTTTCTGTTGGTTGTAGACTTGCTTTTTATACGTGTTTTTGTCCTTATTTATAGATGTTTTATTTGAAATTATGTAATGATTTTTCATGATTTTGTCTGCGAATTATCAACATACAAGAAGAAAGGGGGCTCTATGTTGGAAGGTGATAATAAGATAGGTAGTTTGACAATCTTGCCTATGTTTTTCTTTGATGTTTAACTTTGACTTCCAGTAAAACGATACGAAAAACATCCACATATTTAACGAAAAATCCTGTTAATCCTCCTTCTCTTCCTCCTTTGAAGATTGGAATGAGACTAAACGCTCTCCCCTTACAAATATGATAACACCACTCAAGATCAGTACTAATCCACCGAAAAGAAGCTCGTTCCCATTGAAGTGGAGAATGACATGGAGTGCGAACAGAAGCAGACCTAAAATAATGTCTGCAATGCCTAAGTATTTGATATATCTTTTCATACAAAAGTGTAAATATACTATTTATTGGCGCAAAAGTACAAAAAATATTTGGTCAGTTGCATAAAAATTACTACTTTTGCACCGCATTATGCGAAAGCAGGTGTAATTTAATTCACAATTTTATATTTTTAAGTAGTATGAATCAATACGAAACCGTTTTCATTTTGACTCCCGTTTTGTCTGATGAACAGATGAAGGAAACGGTCGCTAAATTCAAGAAACTGCTCACCGACAATGGCGCTGAGATCTTGAACGAGGAGGCTTGGGGGCTCAAGAAGTTGGCTTACAACATTCAGAAGAAGTCATCAGGCTTCTATGCTTTGTTGGAGTTCAACGCAGATCCATCAGTTATCAACACTCTCGAGACCGGCTTCCGTCGTGACGAGAAGGTTATTCGTTACATCACCGTTAAGCAGGACAAGTATTCTGCAGCTTATGCTGAGAAGCGTCGTGCTAAATGGGCAGCTAAAAAGGAGGCTTAAATCATGGCAGAGCAGAAATCAGAAATCCGTTATTTGACCGCTCCTTCTATCGATACAAAGAAGAAGAAGTATTGCCGTTTCAAGAAGAGCGGTATTAAGTACATCGATTATAAGGATGGCGAGTTCTTGAAGAAGTTCCTCAATGAGCAGGGTAAGATTCTTCCTCGTCGTATTACAGGTACTTCTTTGAAGTATCAGCGTCGTGTGGCTCAAGCTGTTAAGCGTGCACGCCAGATTGCGCTCCTTCCATACGTAACCGATTTGATGAAGTAAAAAGGAGGTCAATAGATGGAAATTATTTTGAAAGAAGATATTATCGGTCTTGGATACAAGAACGATATCGTTAATGTAAAGAACGGCTATGGCCGTAACTACCTTATCCCAACTGGTAAGGGTGTCATCGCTTCTCTTTCTGCTAAGAAGCAGTTGGCTGAGAACTTGAAGCAGCAGGCTTCTAAGCTTGCAGCACTCAAGGCTGAGGCAGAGAAGAAGGCAGCTCAGTTGGAGGGTGTAGAGCTTGTTATCGCAACTAAGGTGTCTGCTACTGGTGTAACTTACGGTTCAGTAAACGCAGCTACTGTTGTTGAAGAACTCGCTAAGCGTGGTATTGAAATCGATCGTAAGATTGTTACAATGCGCGATATGAAGAAGGTTGGTACATCTGAGGCTACTGTACACTTCCACAAGGAGGTTGAGGTTAAGATTCCTGTAACTGTTGTTGCAGAGAACCAGCCAGCACCTGCTGTTGAGGAGGCTCCAGTAGAGCAGCCAGCAGAGGCACCTGTAGCTGAGGAGGAAACACCTGCAGCTGAGTAATTTTATATTGACATTTTGCACTGTAAAGCAGTAATGTTAGATAATAATCCCTTTCACTTTCGGGTGGAGGGGATTTTTTAGTCATTATGAAACGAATTGTACTTACCGGCGGACCTTGTGCCGGAAAAACAACTGCACTTGTCAAGATCATTGAGCATTTCTCAAGTCTTGGCTATAAGGTGTTTATTATTCCAGAAGTTCCAACGCTCTTCTCTCAGGCGGGTATGGATTATCTTACAGATAATGCTGCGTTCTTCTATGAAGGAGAGAAGGCAACATTGGAGGTTCAGCTTGCTTTGGAAGATAAGTTTACGCGTATGGCTGAGACCATTGATAAACCTACGATTATAGTATGTGATCGTGGTACAATGGATATCTCTGCTTATATGAAGCCAGAGATGTGGAAAGAGATTACAGCTGGTGTAGGAACAACTTCCGAGGAACTTCGTGCTCGTTATGATGCAGTTCTTCACCTTGTGAGTGCTGCAGATGGAGCAGAACAGTTCTATACCACTGCTAATAATGCTGAACGTACAGAAGGGCTTGAGCTTGCACGTGAAATGGATAAGAAAGTCATTCAAGCTTGGTCGGAACATCCCTACTTGCGTGTAATCAACAATCACGAGAACTTTGACACAAAGATTAATCGTGTTATACAGGATATTTCTAATGTCTTGGAGATTCCACAGCAGATTGTCGAGGAGCGTAAATACATTGTTCGATTGACTGGTGAGATTCCTGATGCTATCGAAAGTGAGATTACACAGACCTATCTAACCTCAGAACCTCGCAGTGAGGTGCGTCTACGTCGTCGTACTCTGAATGGTGTTTCGATTAATGTTCGTACAACAAAGAAGACTTTACCGAATAATGAACAGGTTGTTACTGAGCGACAGATAGATAATAATCTATATGAATCATTGATGCGTCAGGCAGATCCTTATCGTCAGTCTATTCACAAGATTCGCAAGACCTTTATCTGGCGTGGTCAGTTCTTTGAACTTGACACTTACCTTGCTCCAACCTCTAATCTTCAAATTTTGGAGACAAAGGGAATCGTTGACCATGAAGATGTGAACTTCCCTCCATTCATTGAAGTACTTGAGGACATCACTGGTAATACGGAATATTATAACTACAATTTAGCTTTGAAGAAATAAAGAGTTAATGTTTTCTGTGTCAAAGAATAGCTTTACCACTTTAATGTAAAATAAATGCCGTAACACTCTCTGAGCGTTACGGCATTTGTATATTTAGTTTTCGTAGGAGTTTACTTCTTCTTTGCAGCCTTGTCTACCTTCTCCCAGTATTTCTTACCTTTTTCCTTCAACTTAGTTGTGAAGTCCATTGCGTCTGCCGCAGCCTGTGCTTCATCAGCAGGAGATGCGTAAGCATGGTGGAATCCCTTAACCTTATTCCACTCTCCGCGTGTGAAATCAGGCACCTCTACAGGAATGTTGCCATTGTCCATAGAGATAGAACCTAACTCAGCTAAGCAGCACCATTCTGCTAAGTCATAAACGTCAATGTCCAAAGGAAGACCATTTTGCAAGCAGTAAACCAAACGTGAATCCATGATGAAGTCCATACCACCATGTCCACCAACTTCTTTTGCCTGCTTCTCATATTTAGCAACGATAGGACTCTCATACTTCTCTATCAATGCTTTGGTGTCAACCTGTGAAAGATAGGAGTGACCTGAAAGGTTGTCAGATGACGGAGTAACACCTGATTTCTTCATCTCCTCAGCAGAAAGAGCAAAGCCTTCAAAAGGATACTTATTGGCAAAACCCTTTGTTCCAGTGAGCTGATACATACGATTGTATGGCTGTGGGGTCATTACGTTATGATGAATCTCAATAACCTTTCCGTTTTCAGTGCTGATAAGGGTGGTTGTTTGGTCACCATTACGGAACTCTTTACAAGGTTCACCGGTCATCTTTTCAACCTGTTTCTTACCATTAACCGACTTTGTATCCATTGCAACAAGCGTATTCATCTTGTCACCTCTGTGAATATTCAGAACCTGTGCGATAGGACCTAAGCCATGAGTAGCGTAAACATCACCACGGAACTTCTGGTTGTAATCCAATCTCCAGCCTAACTTGTCTTGTGCATCCTTCTTCCAATATGCGTCCCAGAATTTAGATAGTTCATGACGATAGGCACCCTGAACATAAAGAATCTCACCGAAGACATCTTTCTGTGCCATGTTTAGTGAGTTCAACTCAAAGAAGTCATAGCAGCAGTTCTCAAGCATCATACAGTGCAGACGCTTCTTCTCAGATATATCGATGAGTTTCCAAATTTCTGTAAGGTTCATGGCAGCAGGTACTTCTACAGCAACGTGCTTACCATTATTCATAGCCTCGTAGGCAACAAGGAAGTGGTGCTTCCAGTCTGGAGCAATATACACAAGGTCAATATCCTTACGCTTGCAAAGCTCCTTGTATCCATCTTCGCCAGAGTAAATATCGGCTGCAGGCATACTTGCTTTACGCAGATATTCTTGACATCTCTCAGCTCTGTCACGCTCATAATCACAGAGAGCCATTACTTGGATACCAGGGATGTGTGTCCAACGCTCTACAGCATCATGACCGCGCATTCCTAAACCAACAAAAGCTACGCGAACAACCTTTAACTTAGGTGTCGTCATGTTCAATGCACTTTCCTGTCCAGCTGCACGTACTGGAACTTCTGTTACAGCTTTTCCATTGGTCACCTTGTATGGCCAATTGAATTGAGCCGATACGCTTGATGGTAAGAGTAAGCTACCAAGAATAAACGCAGCAGCTATTGATTTTCTGATACTCATTGTTTTTAGTTATTTGTTTATTGGTAAATTTTGTATTCTAATATTCAAAGTATTTGTAGGCAAAGATACTAAAAAATATTTAAACAAAAGAAGTATGACTTCCCCTTTTTCCTAATGATTTAGCCATTGTTTAGTAAGACTCAACTATTCAATGTGTTATGTATTATTGCTTACGTTTATACTTAAATTAGTTTATAGGGCTTTTATGCTGTTGACAAAAAAATCTCGAAGTTGTTAATCATTAGTTTCTTACTTATGTTATAATGACAAAAAAGGTTCTTTCTTTCGTTTTCTTATCGATATGTTGATGCTTAGCACGTGTGGTGCGGATGGTGAACACCAATGGTGCGGATGGTAAGCACCACATGTGTTGTTGGTCAACACTTATCAAATAACTATACCTATTAATATGAATAATTGATGTTTTGGTTTAATGATGGGCTTGTATGACAAT
>ERZ1699260.288-NODE-288-length-20457-cov-3.446926_pt1 | contig 20457 bp, 9 predicted proteins | sample MGYA00581519_ERZ1699260 | MGnify/ENA primary metagenome ERZ1699260 (study PRJEB42319, sample SAMD00040324) | human oral metagenome | material: saliva | host: Homo sapiens | study: EMG produced TPA metagenomics assembly of PRJDB4115 data set (Metgenomic analysis of... | reverse complement strand
CAAAATTCTGTAGCATTGACTACTGGTTTTGATTTCAAAGGTGATAGCAACATTCAAATTACAGCTGATCCTGCTAACTCTGGTGTTATTAATTACAAATTGAATCCTGCATTGACAGGTATTACCTCTATTAGTGGTGGTACTGGTGCTCCTACTATTACGCTTAATGCTGGTAGTGGTTCTACACCTGGTAATGTATCCATCAATAGTAATCTAGATATGGGTGGTAAACAAATCAATAATATTGGTGCTGCTACTCATGCTGGTGATGCAGTTAATAAAGCACAAATGGACCAAGCATTGCAAAATATTGCTGGTGCATCCAGTAATGTTGCTAAGTCTTATGCGTATAAGGCTGGTGCAGGTGCTGCCGCATTGGCTGCATTGAAACCAATTCAATATGATCCATTGGAACCAACACAAATTATGGCTGGTATTGGTAACTACCGTGGTGAAATAGCTGGTGCAATCGGTCTTGCCCATTACAAAACTGAAGATACTATGTTCAATGTTGGTGTTACACTTGGTTCTAGCCATAACATGATTAATGCTGGTGTAACTCATAAATTTGGTGGTAGCCGTGATAGAAAAGATGCGATTCCAGAACGTTATAAAGCTGGTCCTATTAGCTCTATCTACGTAATGCAAGATGAAGTAAGTCACTTACGTAACCAAAATGAAGAGTACAAATCCAAGCTTGAACAACAACAATCTGAAATTGATGCGTTGAAAGCAGCAGTTAACCAATTGTTGGCAAATAAAGCATAATCATATTGTACATATAGTTAGAACTATGTATATCCCGTGAATGGATATGTAAAACTATAAAGAGCCTTCCTCGAAAGAGGAGGCTCTTTTTAGTATGAAAATAAAAATAGTTTATTAAAGCTATATCTGTAAAATAAAATAGTCTGAAAATTCTGATTTAATGATTAATAAAATTATCAATAAAACTGTATAAAAGGAATAATTTATGAATATTTTTAGACGATGATTAATTTTGTAATGAAATCTAATATTCTTTTCATTCTCAATTAGAAGCATAAAAATTCATAAAATATGCAATTTATTAAGGTGAATTATAAATGAATTATGATAATACTGCGTGTTTAAGCATACTCTATGCATAATTGAGATAATAGTAAATATCCAAAAAATACACTTTTAAATTGAGAAGATTAGATGAATTATGGTAAAATTAAAGATAGGTTTTATAAATGAAAGTCTGCGTAGCTTTCATTATTTCCAGACTGAGAGAAGTGTGGAACATATACTTTATATAGTTGAGGGTTAGTAATTTAAAGAAGGAAAATGTATGAATAAGATATTTAAAGTCATTTGGTCTAAGTCAAAACAATGCTATGTTGTAGTATCTGAAATGGCTAAGAACAAAACAGGGAAAAAGAAAATCGTAGTAGCTAGTATTTTAGCTGCCTTGGCGATGCAAGTTGGTGTAGTTGCAGATGTAAGTGCAGCAGATAGACCGACTGGAACTATTGAGGGCGGTACTAAAATGTATTCAAACTTAACTAATGGTCTTGCTATCGGTAATGAATCCCAGTCCAACAGTAATCAATCTATTGCTATCGGTTACAGAGCAATAGCTAATTCACAATATGCTGATCCAGCTCAACCAGCTGTAGCTATTGGTGCTGGTGCTCATGCGACTGGCAGAGGTGGTGTATCCTTAGGCCTAATCGCGAATTCTAGTGTTCGTGGTACTGCTATTGGTAGTGCTACTCAGGCGACTGGCTTTGGCGCTTTTGCAGGTGGTACATATGCACAAGCAACTAATGCTGGCGATGTTGCTATTGGTGGCGCATCATCCGATCAATTTAATAATTATGCTGTTGCTTCTGGTGGGTATAGCGTAGCTATTGGTACTGCTGCTAAGGCAGATGGGGGTGCAGGTGTAAGTATTGGTTATAAGACAAATGCTAAAACATCTAATTCTCTAGCTGTTGGTTCTGAATCTCAAGCTACCGGTGAAGGTGCGGTAGCAGTAGGCAGAAAGAATACGTCTACAGGCGCGTCTTCAACAGTTTTAGGTATTTTATCTACAGCTAGTGCTACATCGGCTACTGCTGTTGGTATGCAAACTACTGCTACGGGAGAAAATTCCCTTGCGGTAGGTCATCTATCATCTGCAATAGGTAAAAATGGTGTTGCTGTAGGTACTAATAGAACTACGGCTGCGTTAGGCGGTGTTGCAGTTGGTCAAGCTGCTAAGGCTAATAAATTTAATAGTGTTGCTATGGGTATGAATGTAACGGCTGATGGTGATAATTCTGTGGCGTTAGGTGGTAGTGCTTCAGCAAATAGTGATGGAACTATTGCCATTGGTTCTTATGGATCTACTCCAACGAAAGCTACAGGCAATAGAGCTCTTGCAATCGGTTCTGCTACGACAGCTAATGGTCTAGAATCAATTGCCATAGGCAGTCGCGTTAACTCCACATCTCAATATTCTATTGCTATTGGTACTAGAGCTAATGCAAGTGCTGTTAAATCTGTTGCTATTGGTCCTGATTCTATAGCTACCGTAGATGGTGGTGTTGCTTTAGGTCGAGATTCAGTTGCTAATGTAATAGGTGGTGTTACTAATAAAGGTTATAATCCTAATACAAACCGTACAGATATTTATTCTGGTTTAACTGGCAATGTACTTACTAGTACAACTGGTGCCGTTTCTATTGGTAATGGTACTACTGTAACACGTCAACTTACAGGCCTCGCAGCGGGTATAAGAGATACAGATGCAGTTAACGTAGCCCAATTAAAGAGTGTTAACCTTGCGTTCTCTGGTAATGTAAATACTGGCAATGTGAATATTGCAAATAGTACATTAGGACTTAAGGGCGATAATACATATATTACAACAGCTGCCAACGGTCAAAACCTTACAATTTCTGGTAAAACACAAAATATTGATGTCACAAATGGTCAAGCTTCTGCAAATGCTACAGGCATGGCTGATTCTAAAAATGTAGCAGATGCTATCAATAAAGCTATTTCTGCCAATGCATATCATTGGAAATTAGCTGCTGAGAATACTTCTACAGCTCCTGAAGTAATCAATAAATCAGATACTGTAATCTTTGGTGGGGACAACAATATTACAGTAACTCGTAGTGGCAAAAAAATTACTACTTCTTTGAATAAGGCGATTACTGTAGATACTGTGAAAGCTAATAGATCTGTTACGGTTTCTTCTGGTGGCAATCAAATTACTCTAGATGGTACAAATGGTTCTGTAAAAGGTAGAAACTTTACTGGCGATTCATTTAAAGCCGGCGATAATGTATTGAGTAATACAACGCTTCAAATTGGTCCGACTACTGGTAGTAATAATGTGACCATAACTCGTGATGGTTTAACTGCAAAAAATGGTACGAAAACTGTTAAGTTTGGTACAGATGGTATTAGTGCAGGTGGTCAACAAATTACCAATGTTTCTAGCGGTGGTAATGTAGGTACTAATGCAGCTAACATTACAGATGTTAAGAATGCTGTATCTGACGTGACATTAAAATTAGATACAAATTCTAAAACTGGCAGTGTTAAGCTTAGTGAAAGTCCACTAAAAGTAATTGGTGCTAATGGTATTAGAACTGATTTAGTGGGTACGAATAATGGTAGTCTTGTTGTTGGTCTAGACAAGAATACGGTAAATGCTACGACTAAAGGTATTGGTTTAACAGGTGATACAGGATTTACAGGTCTTAAGTATCTTAAAGACGGTGATGCAACCTTTAAAGTGGCTGGTGATGGCGATCTAGTTACTACTAAGGCTTCTACTACAGGTGTACAAGTAGCTGTTGATTCTGCTAAAGTAAAAGATTTAGCTGTAGGCGCAGTAACTGTTAGCAAGGCTAATACGGCAGATAATCCTATTACAATTACACCAACAGCAGGTACTAACTCCAAGGATTATGCTATTGGTATCGATACTACTAAGCTAGCTAATCAAACACAATTAACATACAAAGCTAATGGTGCTAATGCAAACAAAGTGTCCTTGGCAAATGGCTTAAACTTTACAGATGGTACTTTTACAAAAGCAACTGTAGGTACAAATGGTACTGTAACAATTTCTACTGCCACAGAAACTATTACTAATGATGCTGATGGTAAAGCTAAAGTAAATAGCCCTACAGATGGGTTAGCGACTGCTAAAAATGTAGCAGATTCTATCAATAAAGCTGTAGATGGCTTGTCTCAAAATCTTACTGTTTCTGATGGTGCTACAGACGGTACTGTAAATCTTAAGAATCAAAAACTTACTGTTTCCGGTACGAATGGTGTGTCTACAACTGTAAATGGCCAAACTGTTACAGTAGGTCTTGATGCAGCTACAAAAACTAAAGTAGATAATGCGTCCACAGCAGTAGCTCGTAACATCTCTCTTGGTGCAGATAGCGGCACAGCATCTAGCCAATCCTTAAAAGATGGTGATGTGGCATTCAATGTGAAAGGTGCGACAGGTGACTTAGTATCTACGAAGATGAATGGTAACACTGTTGAAATTTCCACTAAACGTGCGGCAATTACTAGTGATGCTAATACAGGCGCAGCATCTGTAACAGGCGATGATGGCTTAGCAACATCTAAAAATGTAGCCGATGCTATCAATAAAGCAGCTGATGCAGCTAAAGCTGGTGCAGCATGGAATCTTACAACAAATTCCAGCACAACAGATAAAACAACTGTACAAGGTGGGGATACAGTAGATCTTATCAATGGTGATAATATTTTAATCACTCAAGATGGTACAGATAAAAAGAAAATTACTGTAGCCACAAAGAAAAATCTTACAGTAGATTCTATTACTGCAGGTAACACAGTAATCAATACATCTGGCTTAACAAATGGTACTACTGCAATTACAGGTACTGGTATCACAACAGATAAAGTAACTGTAGGTGGCATCTCCATTGATAAAACTGATGGTATCAACGGTGGTAACAAGACAATTACTAATGTTGCTAGTGGTGGTACAACTGATTCCAATGCAGCAAATATTGGTGATGTTAAGCAAGCTGTTGCTAACTTGTCTCAAAACTTAAATATTACAGATGGTACAAATAACGGTACTATTGATCTTAAAAACCAAAAACTTAATGTGGCTGGTACAAATGGTGTGACAGCCACTGTAAATGGTCAAACTGTTACAGTTGGTTTAGATGCAGATACTAAAACTAAAGTAGATAACTCTTCCGTTGCAGTTGCTCGTAATATTTCTCTTGGTGCAGATAGCGGCACAGCATCTAGTCAATCCTTAAAAGATGGCGATGTAGCATTTAATGTAAAAGGTGCGACTGGTGACTTCATTTCTACGAAGATGAATGGCGACACTGTAGAAGTTTCTACAAAACGTTCCACTATCAACAGTGATGCTACAGGTACTGCCTCTGTTACCGGTGATGATGGTTTAGCAACAGCTAAGAACGTGGCCGACGCGATTAATAAAGCTGCTAGCCAAGCTAAAGATGGTGCAGCATGGAAACTATCTACTAATGGTGATACACCGACTACTGTAGCCGGCGGAGATACTGTAGACTTTACTGGTGATAACAATATTACAGTTACACAAACTGGTAAAAATATCGCTACCACATTAAACAAAGACCTTAAGAAATTAAACTCTATTTCTCTTGAAAATGGTGTAGGTGAGACAATCAAGTTTGATGCAATTAATGCTAGTGGTAAGTTTGGTGATCCAGCTGTAGGTAATTATACACAAATTGACCGTGATGGTATTAGAATCAATAATGGTATTGATGTAAATCAACCGAATACAGCAAATACTTATTTAGACGTTGGTACTTTATCTTTACAAGCCGGACCTAATAGCAGCTCTCTTGATTCTAAAAATCTCATGTTTAATGATGAAGATGGGAATTTTGCTCAAGGTAGTGCTCAAGGCATGGCCTTCCGAAATGCAGCAGGTAAAGAGGTCCAATTTACTCTTGATGAGATCAACGCTGGTGGCAACAAAATTAAAGAGGTTGCAGAAGGTACAGATGATACTGATGCGGTAAATGTAAAACAGTTGAAAGATACTGTAGCAAGCCAAACGTTAACATACCGTGCTAATACAGCTGCTGATACAGATGCTAAGTCCGTTAAATTATCTAAAGGTTTAGACTTTGTAGATGGCACAATGACAAAAGCTACAGTAGATAATGATGGTAAGGTAACATTTGATATTAATGATGATACTAAGACCAAGATCAATGATGCTGCAGCGGCTGTGAGCCGTAAAGTGTCCCTTGGTGCAGATAGTGGCACAACATCTAGTCAATCTTTAAAAGATGGTGATGTAGCGTTCAATGTAAAAGGTGCTACTGGTGATTTCATTTCTACGAAGATGAATGGTGATACTGTAGAGGTGTCTACAAAACGTGTTACTATCGATAGTAATGCCACTACAGGTGCAGCATCTGTAACAGGTGATGATGGTTTAGCAACTGCTAAAAATGTAGCTGATGCTATCAATAAAGCTGCTAAAGCAAGCACTGATGCTATTAACTTGAAATTTGCTGGCGATACTAATACATCTGCCGGTGTAGTAAATCTTAAAGATGATACATTGGGCATCAAAGGTGACGGTAAATACGTAACAACTGATGCAGATGGTAAAAACTTAACTGTAAAAGTATCTGAAGCAGAGGTTAAGAAATCTGCGGTAAGTGCAGTTACAGTAAGTACTGATACAACTGATGCGGATAATCCTTTGACTGTTACAGGTACTCCAAGTGCAGATGGCACAACTAAGGATTACAAGGTAACTATTGACGGTACTAAAGTTGCTACGAAGACTAAATTGTCTTATAAAGCAAATGATGGTTCAGCTAAACAAGTATCCTTAGCTGATGGCTTGAACTTTAAAGATGGCACGTTAACAACTGCTACTATCGATGATGCAGGCGTTGTTAAATATGATGTAAAAACAGCGGCTATTACAGCTGGTACAGATGGCACTATTACAGGCCCTGCTACTGATGGTGTGGCAACAGCTAAGAATGTAGCAGATGCTATTAATGCAGCTAAAAAAGCATCTAAAACAGAAATCACTGCTAATGATGATGAAGCAGCTAACGCAACAACTGGCAATGTAAAATTAACGTCTACAACGGCTGCAGATGGTCATACAATTTACAATGTAAAACTTAATGATACATTGACATTTGGTACTGGTGCTAATGCCATTGTTATTGATGGTACAGCGGGTAAGGCTACTATTGGTAGTGCAGCTATTGATGGTGTAAATAATACAATTACAACAGGTGGTAATAAGGCGGTAACGTTAGATGGTACTACTGGTACTATTACAGGTAAAGCTGCTAATATTGGTGGCGTTACAGTAGATGGTACAAATAACCATGTAACAGGTCTCGCTAATACGACTTGGGATGGTAATGCTGTATCTGGCCGTGCTGCTACCGAGGATCAATTGAAAGTAGTAGCTGATGCTGCAGCTAACCAAACATGGCAAATTACAGCAGATAAGGATGCTGCTACATCTGGAAAACAAACTGGTACTAAATCAGATGCCAAAGTAGGTAAAGATGCAAAGGTTACTATGATTGCTGGTGAAAATATCACCATCAACCAAAATGAGCGTGACTTCACATACTCCTTGAATAAAGACCTTGTGAACATGAATTCTGCAAGCTTCAATGGTACTGGTAATAACACAACGGTTATCAATGGTGATTCTATTACACAAACTGCGGGTACTCAAACCAATACATCTACTGCAGCTGGTAATACAGTAGCAGATGGTACTAAGTCTACAGCAACAACTGCAGATGGTACTAAGATTACGGATGGTACAAAAACAAATACTTCTACAGCAGATAGTACAGTTATCGATGATGGCAATGGTAATAACACAGCTCTTACTAAAGATGGTGTAACCATTACTACATCTGGTAAGGATCCAGTATCCTTAACTAAAGATGGTCTCAATAATGGTGGCAATAAGATTTCTAATATTGCAGATGGTACAGATGATACCGATGCTGTCAATGTACGTCAATTAGAGGCTAAGTCTAAGGCGTCTAAAACAGAATTGACTGCTAATGGTGGTGAAAGTGCTGGTAGTACTACAGGCAATATTGTATTGACTAAAACTACTGCCGCTGATGGACATATCATTTACGATAACAAGTTGAATGATAAGGTTACATTGGGTACAGATCCAACTAAGGCAGTTACTGTAGATGGTACAACTGGTACAATCAAGGCTGGTGATGGTGCTAATGCGGTTGCTATCGATGGCAAAAATGGTTCTGTAAAAGCTGGCGATAAGATTGCTCTTGATGGTAAGGATGGCAAGGCTACAATTGGTACTGTAGGCATCGATGGTAAAGATGGCATTATTACTACAGGTGGTAATAATCCTGTTGCAGTAAATGGCAAAGATGGTGTTGTTACAGGATTAACTAACAAAACTTGGGATCCAAATAATATTGCATCTGGCCGTGCTGCTACGGAAGATCAAGTTAAATCCGCCGTTGAAAATGCTGGATGGAATGCAACTATTGGTACAGAAGGCTCTGGTATTAATAGCACACCAACTGCAACAGCTGAAAAAGTAAAAACTGATGAAACAGTTACTTTCAAAGCGGGCAATAATATGATGGTTAGCCAAGCAGGTAAAACAATTAGTTATGCAGTAAATCCTGAACTGAAGGATATGAAGTCTGCTACATTTAAAGATGCAGCAGGTAATACAACTGTCACAGATGGTAATGGCATAACAATTACACCAGGCAGTGCAAATCCTAATAATCCTAATGCAGGCACTATTTCCTTGACTAAGGATGGCCTTAATAATGGTAATAACCAACTTAAAGGTATTGCGCCTGGTACAGATGATACTGATGCAGTTAATGTTAGTCAGTTGAAAGCATCTAATGCTAGAATCGGCGATGCTATTGGTCAAGTAGCCGGTGAGGTACAACGCGTAGGTGCGCATGCAGCAGCAATGGCAGCGTTGAAACCAATTCAATATGACCCATTGGAACCAACTCAAGTGATGGCTGGTGTTGGTAACTATCGCGGTGAAACAGCAGCGGCCTTAGGTCTTGCACATTATACAAATGAAGATACAATGTTCAACGTTGGTGTATCTCTTGGTGCAAACCGCAACATGGTCAATGCAGGTGTAACTCACAAATTTGGCTCTAGCCCAGAAAAGAAAAATATTCCTGATCGTTACAAAGCAGGCCCTATTAGCTCTGTGTATGTAATGCAAGATGAAGTATCTAGTCTCAAAAAAGAAAATAGTGAACAAAAAACTGTTATCGCAGATCAAGCGGCTCGTCTCAATACGTTGGAAGCTGAAAATGAGCGTCAACGTCAAGAACTAGCTGAAACTAAACAAGGCTTAGAAGACTTGCGTGCAGCAGTTAGTCAATTGTTATCATCCAAAGGCTGATAATTGATAATTAATTTCACAAAATAGACTGATATAATATTTTCTGAAAATTAAAAGAACCTCTTATATGTTGGAATACCTGGTAGGGTATATTCAGACACTATAAGAGGTTCTTTTGCAAATTTGATATAAATTATTAAATAAAATTATTATATATGAATGACTTTTCATATATTGTTGTGATATAATACAGAAGATATTGGGGCTAATAGATAGCTCAATCTTATACGATCTTGCATGAATAGGAGTTACTATGTTAGACCGCATACAACGATGGTTGTCCATTGATGCTATGTTGCCCGCTACAGAACGATTAGGTCCTGTAGGTACAACAAAGCAGATGTATGGCAATTATTTGAAAATAGCTTGGCCTGCTACATTACAAGGTTTGATGCTACAGTTTATGACAGCTATTGATTTAGCCATGGTAGGGGCCCTCGGTGCGTCTGCGCTTGCATCGGTAGGTATTATGGGGCAGCCAGAGATGGTGATGCTTATATTCTGTCGTGCCCTGTCGATTGCGGTAACGGCTATTATAGCTCGCCGCCACGGTGAAGATGAAGTTGATGGTATGAATGCTGTTCTTAAGCAGTCCATACTATTGAATTTCTTGATTTATGCACCTTTATTGGCAATATGTTTCTTTAATTTAGAGCATATCTTACGCTTTACAGGTGCTGAAGACGGTTATATAGAAACGGCTGTCTGGTATGGTCGTTTTGTTGTCATTAGTCTAATATTTCAATCCTTTAGTCAAATTGTAGGGGCCGCCCTTATTGGGTATGGCAATACTAAGGTTATTTTTAAGTCCAATGTAGTAGGTAATATTTTAAATACTATAATGAACTTCTTCTTGATTTATGGTATTGGTTTCTTTCCTGAACTCGGTGTCATGGGCGCCGGTGTTTCGACACTGATTAGTAGTGCCGTTATTGCTCTATTATTACTGCGTACGATTTCACAACATACTACAACGGGATTAACCTTGCGACATCCTTCAAAGTGGAAGTTTGAACGAACCGTTTTGCATACTATGTTCCACGTAGGCGGTAGCTCATTAGGGGAACAGTTTTTTGAACGATTTGGTATGTATACGTACACAATGATCGTTGCATCCTTAGGGGCGGTACCATTAGCAGCACACTATGTGTGTATGAATTTGATGGATATATTCTATTACTTTGCTATGGGACTTGGCTTTGCAGGGGCATCTCATACGGGACAGAGTCTTGGTCATAAACGACCAGATATTGCGAATTTGTATGGTAAAATTGGGGCTCGTATTGGTTTCGTAGTAGGTCTCGTAAGTGCACTCATATTTATTGGTCCTGGTGATTTATTGGTACAGTTATATACACGTGAAAGTGAAGTCGTTACGTTAGCTGGTGCCTTAATGGGGCTTATGGCCATTGCGGCCTTTCCTCAAGCTTTACAGCAAGTATATTCCGGTGTACTAAAAGGAGCGGGGGATACATATTATATTATGAAATATTCCCTTGTTAGTGTAGCTATTATACGACCTATTATTACGTATCTATTGTGTATTACATTTGGCTTAGGCCTTTTAGGCGCATGGTTATCGTTGTGCTTCGATCAGTCTTTACGATTATGTTGTTCCTATTTCCGATTTGTTCGAGGTACATGGCAGCATAAAATTGTTTAATCTTACTGATTAGTATTCAAAATATTAATTTTGAATATCATTTATGCGATGAATTTTCATATAAAATCTAAAGTTTAAATTGTTCGATATATAGCTTTGATATAGATAGAATCTACAATGTTTTATTTAGGATTACTAGCTATATTGAAAAAAATAGAATAATTTATGAAAAGTTTATGAAAAACTTCTTGCCTATTCAATTTATTTGATGTACAATACCAAATGTGGAAAAAATGACACATTGGGGAATGTGTTATCGGACCTGAAATCCATGATTTCGTGTATATATGTAAGGGATATATATAAGAAACAAGTGAAAACCGCCTTAGTTTTACTAAGGCGGTTTTTACTTTTATTTGTTCGCTTAATTTTAAAGATAGGCTAAGATAAATATAAGATATATCTTAAAAGAATAAAGGGGAGGATCATTAGTTTTGATAATTAGCCCCTTAATATTCCTAATATTATAAAGATAATTGTATTTTTGAATTTGAAAGAAATAACAACTGAATATAGATAAAATTCGAAATTCTCATGGTAAATTCATAAAAGATATTGAAATTTATCGAAAAGTTGTGTAAAATGAAAGTATATTATTACCAAGGCCCTGTGTATTGTTGTGGGCTATTTTTGGAGGGAATTATAATGAACAAAAAATTATTAGCTTTATTGGCAGTTGCTGCTGTAGGCGTATCCGTAGCTGGCGCAACTCCACAAACTCAATTCAACAAAGGCGAATTCCAAGTTGATCTTGGTGCAGCTCATTCTAAAGCAAAAACTGAACATTTCAATGCTGATGCAAAATGGAACTTTGATGGTGGTTTGACATACGCTTTGTCTGACAAAACTGCTATTCAATATGGTTACCATGGTTTGAACGACAAATTGGGTGGCATTGGCTATAGCGACAAAATGCACGAAGTAAACTTGGTTCAATCCTTGAACAAAAACTTCGCTGTATATGGTGGCTATGCTCATATTTCTGGCGATGACTTCGCTAAAGCTAACAACATTGCACAAGCAGGTGTAATTGGTAAAGCTAACCTTGGCTCTAAAGTAGAAGTTTATGGTAAAGCTGGTGTAGGTACTAAGAAAACTTCCACTTGGGAAGCTGGTTTAGGCTACAAAGTGAACGAAGACTTGGATATTAACGCTGGTTACCGTTATATCAACACAAAACATGCAGATAATGAAAATATCTCCTTCCAAGGTCCTGTAGTTGGCTTGTCCTACCGTTTCGGTGGTCACAAAACAGTAGCTCCTGTAGCAACTCCAGCTCCAGCTCCTGTATACACTCCAGCTCCAGCTCCTGTAGTAGAAGCTCCTGTATACAAAACTCCTAAATTGGATTACTATGTACAATCTATCTACTTCGATTCCGACCAAGATGTAGCTCGTGCAGACCAATATCCAAACTTGACAGCTGCTGTAAACGCTGCTAACCAATACTCTCAAGATCAAATCAAATTGTTGGGTAATGCTGATACTGATGCAACTCCTCAATACAATGTTGGCTTGTCCGAACGCCGCGTACAATACGTAGCTCAATACTTAGTAAACAACGGCGTATCTGCTGATCGTTTCATCGGTATCGCTAATGGCGACACTAAACCAGTGGCAACTAACTCTACTGCAGCAGGTAAAGCTGAAAACCGTCGTGTAGACGTTTACATTCACCGCTAATCTTCAATCTAATTTAGATTAGACATATAATAAGTCCACCTTCTATCATGCTCTCGTGTTCATCGGGGGACCGAGCATGTGATAAGGTGGACTTTTGTGTTATACTAAACTTGCATACAATCGTAGGTCATACAATGTTCATTAAGTTTTGGTAATGTATGCATTGTGAGTATAGTAAAGTAGGTTATATATGAAACGATTTAAATATTACAAACCGCTTATAGGGGCCATTATATTGGCTGGCGTTATGATCATGATGGCGCTCCGTATTAGCGATATAGCCAATGCTATTGATGCCATTATTACTGCTTTTGTTCCACTTATAGTAGGTGCTTGTATCGCATTTGTCCTCGATATTCTCGTTGTGCGTTATGAACGCTGGCTGTGGCCTAAGAGTAAAACTGGTTGGAAAGATAAAATTAGACGACCTTTAAGTCTTGTATTATCCTTTGTTACTATCAGTGCTATCGTGTATTTCATTGCTCGCATGGCGATTCCACAATTGATTCATTCCATGTCGATTATCGTATCTTCTTCGCCGCAGTTGTATACAGATTTCCAAACATGGATGCAACACTTTACAGAAACCATTCCAATGGCCTCCAATCAAACTCTTATGGATACCTTGAGTGGTGAAAGTATTGTTAAATATACTCGCGAGTGGGGCACAAAGGGAGGTACATACCTAGTTAATGCGATGGGGACAGCCTTATCTTGGACTTTGAATATAGGTTTAGGTTTAATCTTTGCCATTTATATGTTGCTCGATAAAGAGCGACTTATGATGCAAGGCAAACGTATTTTACGAGCTTATGCATCCGATGAGTGGGTAAATCGCGTTAGTTATGTCACACGTGTTGCTGTTCAAACCTTCAGTAACTTCTTTGTAGGCCAGTTCATAGATGCCTTGATTTTAGGCATTATGGTTGGTATTTCACTATGGGCATTTAATATTGAATATGCCACTACGATTGCCTGTGTTATTGGCCTTACTGCATTAATTCCATTGTTAGGTATTTATGTGGGTGGCGTTATAGGCGCAGTTATCTTGCTCACTGTTAGCCCTATGGATGCATTAATTTATGTGATTATATTAGAGGTGCTTCATCAAATTGAAAGCAACTTTATTTATCCTAAGATCGTAGGTAATTCCGTTGGCTTGCCTGGTTTGTGGGTGTTTGCAGCTGTTATCGTTGGTGGTAGTTTAATGGGGGTCACTGGCATGTTGATTGGCGTACCTTTGGTGGCAACATGTTACAAATTGCTTATGACTGATGTAAACGATCGACTTGCATCGAATGAAGGTTTATAGTATATTGTCTAAATAATATATCTATTTATGTATGTTTTGTGTGCTGTTGCATATAGCACGAAATTATAGTAATTCTAGTATACGGATGGCTTTTACCATAGGTGAAAGCATTGTATATAGTAGGAGGATATGTAATGAATAAAAAGTTGATTTCTATGGCATTAACTGGTGTATTGGCAGTTGGCGTATTGTCCGTTGCTACACCTAGTGTGGCAGATGCACGTAAAACAAAACCAGAAACAAGTACTGATATTTCTGTACAACGTGCGCCAGGGGAATCCATGGTTATGACTATGAGTAAAATTGGTACTATTTTCCAAAACCGTTTTCCTAATGCAGCACTTCATTCTGTAGAGCTTAACTCTAATGATTTGAACTATGGTTACAAAGTAGTAGGCTATAGTAAATATCATCAATATAAGATGAAAATCGACGTTATCACTGGTAATACTTCTGATATGGATGAAGGTGGCAAACCTAAGAAAGTTATCGGTGAAATCTTCAATAAAGATAAAGTTATCGAAGCAGCTCAAGCTGAGCGCGTTGCAAAACAACAACTTGGTGCTGATGCAGTCGTAAAAGGCTGGAAAATTGAAGCGCATGAAGGCAAGATCCTATACTATATGACAATGCATCAAGATGGTAAAAAGACTGTAGTTACTGTAGATGCTGAAACAGGGGCTTATGTAGGTCAATCTAAATCTAGTAAATTACCTCCTGAACCAGATCAAGGTTTCGATGGTCGTAAAACAAATATTATTTGGGATAACACCATTGATATGGGTCGTTAATCTATTTAGCGATATTATAAATAAAGAGCTGAAGATAAAATCTTCAGCTCTTTATTTTATATAATGGATATATATTTACTATTGCCAACGGTGTTCGTAGTATGCTTGTGTCCACATAATAACCTCGATTAAGGACGGATGTGGGCTCATAGTTTCACCTACAGTGATAACGGATTTAGGGTCCATTTCGCGAGTAATACCTTTTTCACGTAAGCGTTTAGTACGTTCAGAAGCGATTTCTTCATTAATTGCTGTCAACGGAGTTACACCACTGTTCATAAGGTTTACATATGGTTGGAAGAGGATAGACGCTTGAGGACCTGTTACGTGCATACCAAGGATATAATTAGTATCTTTGTCTACCACGATTTTAACAAAGCCGTCATTTACATCGCCAGGGTTGATACCCATTGCATAGCCTTTAGCTGTGGAGGAGTAGTAGTTTTTGCCTACACCTACATTATAACCAGCTTTGATAGCTTCTGCTTCAGTAAGACCTACGCTACCAATTTCAGGGTAGGAGAAGGTAACCTTTGGCAATGTATCATAACGTGCCCAACGGAAATCTTCTTCGTTTTTAGCAAAGTATAGATTGTGGGCAATAATATCAGCTTCATAGTTCGCACGATGACGAAATGCTGGTTCACCATTTACATCGCCTAAGGCATAGATGCCATCAACAGATGTTTCGAGGAACTCGTTTGTTTTAATCCAGCCCTTTGGCCATGTTTCAATACCTGTATTTTCGAGGTGGAGCTCTTCTACAGCAGGACGAATGCCAGCTGCTACGAGGATTTCTTCTACCTTAGTTTCTGTAACTTCACCAGTGCTACGATCTTTAGTGACTACAACTTTAAGACCATCTTCTTGACGGATTTCAACAGTGTCTTGGTTTAAGATTACATTAATACCACGAGCTCGGTAGTTTTGAAGAAGATGTTCGGACATCTCTTCGTCTTCTTTAGGTACTAAACGTACATTATGTTGAAGAATTGTTACCTCTGTACCAGCGGATGCAAATACGTGACCGAATTCAACACCGATTGGACCTGCACCCAGTACTGCAAGGGATTTGTATGGTTGTTTAGGGAATTTATCGCCAAAGAGACTTTCACTAGTAAGGAAACCTGCCTCTTGAAGGCCTGGTACATTCGGTACATTACTATAACCGCCAGTACCTAGGATAATTGTTGGTGCTGTGATTTCTACAATGCCAGAACCATCGTTAAGGTGGATGTTCATAACCTTATCGGACACAAAACTTGCAGCACCGCGATATACATCTACGTTGTCATAAGCGTTATAGTAATCATAGATGCCTGCAGACTTGTCAATCATATGCCATGTACGTTTAGCTACAGTGTCCCAATCCATAGTTGCATCGCCAACATTGACGCCTATTTTTTTGAACTCTTCTACCTCTTGAATGGCATTAGCTGCTGTAACCATTACTTTCGTAGGAATACAACCGCGATTTAGGCATGTGCCACCGAATTTACCTTTTTCTATGATGGCCACTTTAAGGCCTTTTTTTAGCGCAGCGTCAGCTACGATGGTTGCACCACCTGTACCAACCACAATAATATCGTATTGTTTCATGTTGATTCCTTTCTATTGCTATCTGTTAATAGTTATTATTAACTCCATTATAACACTATATTGAAGAAAATCAATATAGGCGATTGTAATTAATATAAACGTATATGATTAATATTGATACCTATGTTGATTTATAAAGTATGTTCTTTATATTATACAATGAATATATTTATAAGTCGTATAGTAATCTAGTAATTATGGACCTTTTAATACAAAAAAACGGTCCCGAAGGACCGTCTTTGGTATGATTGTAAAATTATATTTAATTCCAGTTTTCGTGATAGCCACGTTTTGCATAATCTGCAGTAGCAGTGAAGAGAATATCTGTACTGGAGTTAAGTGCTGTTTCAGTGGAGTCTTGTAAAACGCCAATGATGAAGCCTACACCTACAACTTGCATTGCGATGTCATTGGAGATACCAAATAGAGAACAAGCAAGAGGAATTAGAAGTAGGGAACCACCAGCAACGCCAGAAGCACCACAAGCACCGATAGTAGCAATAACAGATAAGAGAATTGCTGTAGGGATATCTACAACGATTCCAAGTGTATGGGCAGCAGCTAATGTCATGATTGTAATTGTGATCGCTGCACCACCCATATTGATTGTTGCACCCAATGGAATGGATACGGAATACATATCAGGGTTAAGTTTTAAACGTTTCGCTAAATCGAGGTTAACAGGGATGTTTGCAGCAGAGCTACGAGTAAAGAACGCATAGATTGCAGATTCACGTAAACATTTGAAAACCAATGGATATGGATTACGGCGAAGATATACAAAAGATAGAAGTGGGTTTACTACTAATGCTACGAAAATCATAGAACCAAGTAGTAATACGAGTAATTGGAAATAACCAATCAAAGCTTCGATACCGTTAGTAGCGATAGAATCAGCTACAAGACCCATAATACCAAGAGGAGCAAAGCGGATAATCCAACCTACTACAGTTGTAATAGCTTGAGCGATAGACTCCATTATTTCTTTAGTATTCATTGGTGCATGGCGTAAAGCGCCACCGATGATAAGTGCCCAACCTAAAATGCCGATATAGTTAGCCGTCATTAAGGCTTTCACAGGGTTATCAACAATATTTTTTAAAAGTGTTTTCATTACCTCTACGATACCTTGTGGTGGAGCTGCATCAGCTGCACTAGCTGCAAGGTGTAAAGTAGTAGGGAACATAAAGCTTACGACTACAGCAAGCGCTGCAGAAAGGAATGTACCTAATAAATATAATGTGATTACAGAGCCCATACCTGTTTTTTGACCAGAACGGTGTTTACTGATGGCTGCAATTACAAGGAAGAATACGAGGATTGGTGCAATCCCTTTTAAAGCACCAACGAAGAGAACGCCTAATAAAGCTAATTCATTTGCCACATCTGGCACATATAGAGCTGTCAAAATACCAATAATCAAACCTATGATAATTTGTTGGATTAGACTGACTCTATTGATTGATTTTACAAATCGATTCATAGTACACTCCAATACTTAATAAAAACTAATAAAAGACCATGGAAAAGATATCTTTTCGTCATGGACATATGTCATTATACAACGAACACAGGATGGTGGCAATAGATAATATCATAGTCATTTATATATAGTTAAATTAAATCTACTGTGATTGATAACGATGTTTATTTTGTAATATACTAATTTTAACAGTAGTGAATATATGGTTTTAACTAAATATGTGCTTATTACATAATTACTATATATAGTATATATAATAGGATTCTTTTGATAGGAGGCATAGTATGATATACTATGCGAGTAAAGAGTTTGAATATAGTTCTTGATTAGTGAAAGGACCATAATGAATACGAAAGAATTTAAAACATATGCAGATAAAGAAGAATTTGTGCAAGGTGTATTCTCTAATATTGCTAAGAATTATGATTTGATGAATACAGTCTTGAGTTTTGGACAGGATTATTACTGGCGCAAATTTTCTGTAAAAGCAATGAATATAGGTCCAAATCAACGTATACTTGATGTAGCTTGTGGCACTTGTGTGTTTACAAAGGAAGCGTTACGTCAAGAACCAACATTAAGGGTGGAGGCTTTGGACTTTAATAGTGAGATGCTTGATCAAGGTCGCGTACGCATTGAAGATGCTGGTTTAATAGATCAAGTTAATCTTGTTCAAGGTGATGCGATGGCATTACCATATGCAGATAACACATTTGATGCTGCTATGAGCGGATTTGCAATGCGTAATGTGCCAGATATTAAACAAGTGTTATCTGAAATGCAACGTGTTGTAAAGCCAGGTGGAAAAGTAGTTGTGTTAGAACTCGCAAAGCCAAGCATGTTTGGTTTTAAACAGTTATATAATTTCTACTTCTCCTATATATTACCTATTTTAGGTAAGTTAAGTAAGGATAATTCCTCTTATGCATGGTTGCCAGAATCCTTACGCAGATATCCTCATCAAAGTGAGATTCTTGAAATCTGGAAATCTTTAGGATATGAAAATGCCACCTATCATGAATTGACAGGCGGCATTGTAGCGGTCCACGAAGGTGTGGTACCAGAAAATTCTATTGTAAATAATAAGTAATATTAGCGTCTTGAGAAACTACTAATGATCCTTTTTCAACAGGAGTAGCAGTTTCGAGAGACGCTTTTAACATTAAGGCGTTACGATAGGAACCAGAGTCCATAGAGCTTGTTTGTGGTGTGCTGATAGAAACAGTTTTTACAGGGCCTAAAGTACGACCAAGGGCTGCAGCTATAACCTCAGCTTTATGACGACCGTCTTGAATTGCTTCGGTAGTTAAAGAATCAGATAGTTGTTGAGATACATCATTTTGGAATGAAAGGTTGTTGATATCGTTGGCGCCAGCGCTAACAGCAGCGTCAACAGCCTTTCCTACATTATCAAGATTGTTGATTTTTACAGTCACACGATTTGCTACACTATAACCAGTGTTAATTCGTTTGCCATCTTGATAATCACTTGTAGGGTTAATAGAAATGTTAGATGTGTAAATATCTTTTTTGTCGATACCTAAATGACCTAACTTGCTGATTAAATCACTCATGATGCGATCGTTATTGGATTTTGCAGCGTTGATATTAGTGTTTTCACTAGTAATACCAAGTGTTAAAATCGCATAGTTAGGTGCTACAGAACGAGAGGCTTCGCCTGTAATTTGAATTTCAGAGGTATCAAATGTACCTTGTGGTGCAGCAAAGGCTGCAGTGGCCATAGTTGCACATACCGCAGCAATAGCAACTGTTTTGGATAATAAACGTTTGGATAATTTCATACTCAATCTCCTCACACATTATTATAATATTAATAATAACTACCATAATAAAAGACTAAATTGAAATATAGAGCTAATTCAAAATTAAAATATAGTATTTAATGGTATATAACTATATAACTACATAAGTGAAAGAGTCTATATTACAGCTACATTATACAAAATAGGTTGTATAAAATCAATCTTAAGTTTTTAGGTTGGAAAATGAATGTGCAATGAAAGTTGTGTGAAATTGAGAATTGGGGGTTGCCATTATTTTTTGGTTATACTATAATATCCATACAGTCGTTCGAGCGACTGTTTCTTAATGAGTGTAGAAATACACTTTGAAGTTCGAAAGAACTTCAAAAAAGATTATAAAATGTGTTGACATGAAAGTGCTCACATGTTATTATAATCAAGTCGTCAGATGGCGCTTCACTGAAGCGTGAAACTGATAACAGATCTTTGAAAACTGAACAATGATAGGTAATCAATCATATGATTGAACATATGCCAGAGTGCGGGTTTTGACAAAGTCAAAACCAACCATAATTCAAAGTTACTTACATGTAACGACAACAAATAATGAGCTATTCAAATAGCTTCAAGATATCTTGGAGAGTTTGATCCTGGCTCAGGACGAACGCTGGCGGCGTGCTTAACACATGCAAGTCGAACGAAGAGCGATGGAAGC
>ERZ1699260.265-NODE-265-length-21604-cov-3.094240_pt1 | contig 21604 bp, 18 predicted proteins | sample MGYA00581519_ERZ1699260 | MGnify/ENA primary metagenome ERZ1699260 (study PRJEB42319, sample SAMD00040324) | human oral metagenome | material: saliva | host: Homo sapiens | study: EMG produced TPA metagenomics assembly of PRJDB4115 data set (Metgenomic analysis of... | reverse complement strand
GTCTTAATACTTTATCACCATCGTGATAATAAGTTAATTCTATTTTTACTCCATTTTTTTCTAATACATATGTAGAGCTTTGTTCTTTTGCTGAGCAACCTGCCACAAAAATTAATAATATAGCTGAAATTATTGATATGATCTTCTTCATTATTTTTTATTCTCCTTTTAATTTAATATTACTATTTTTTTGTAAATCCTTGACTTAATAAAGATTCTTCAGTGTCTTTTAAGCTTACGCTTTCTACATCAGTATCTATATCCATTCCTGGTAAATCTTTTAATTTTTTCAAATCTACTTTTGTATAATCAATAGTCAGAGTTTCAACTGCTTTGTCATCATCAAAAACTATTTTTTGTTCTACTCCATCTATTCCTTGATATTTTTCAGATACCGGCATAGCTACGTCTTTTAATTCATCTTTAGTAACTGCCATTTTCTCATAATTCATGGTGTTCACTGTTGTTTGTTTAGTTACTTTGTCACTCTCATAATAAACAGTTATTTCAGTTTTAACACCACTTTTTTCCAAAACATATGTCTTACTACCATCTTTTGATGAACATCCAGCTAAAAAGATTAATAGTACTGCTGATAAAATCGTCAATATTCTCTTCATTCGAAATATGTCTCCTTATCAAATTTATTTTTTATCTTTATAACGTATTAAATGCTATAAAGAACGATAAAACTAACCATATTTATTCTATAATATTGTTTTCTCCATTTATCAAACTAAAAATTATAATCTCTCGTATTCTTCTGGAACATCAAATGGATTATCTTTGTTAATATGATCATAAAACATGATTCCATTTAAATGATCTATTTCATGTTGGAAACATATTGCTGGTAAGTCAGTCAACACTAATGTTACTTTCTCATCATTTTCATCATAACCTATTACTTTGATTTTTGAGTATCTTGGAACATATCCTTTTTTCTCTTCCTCAACTGATAAACATCCTTCTCCTCCAGCTAAATAACATTTAGCCGCTGAGTTAGAAATAATTTTAGGGTTGTATAACGCATAAGATACTGTATATTCAGGATTCTCTTCATCTGGAATGTGTACTGCAATCATACGTTTAGAAACATTGATCTGAGGTGCAGCTAAACCAATCCCAGGTTTCAATCCTAATTCTTCTGCTTTTTCATCATCTTGAGAAGCTATAACATACTCTAATAAACTTCTTAATATCTCTTTATCTTCGTCAGATATTGGACTTTTTACTTCCTCTGCTCTTTTTCTTAGAGTTTCATGAGGATCAATAATTATATCTTTTGTTGTAATCAAAACTTATCTCCTTTATTTAAATACTAATTTCTTACTATTTATTATTTCATAAATACTTTATATTGTCAAAGAAGAGTTACATACAATATAGAATTCTTACCGTATTTAGTACTTATTAAAAATTTATACACACTACAGTTTATCCAAAAGTATTTAAAATATTTATAAAGATACATTCTCTACAATTTATTTTATGAATTCGCTTTTGTAATTTTACAATTTTCGTGTTATTATATAGTTACTGATAATTTTTAAATGAATTTTACGGGAGGTTATTTATGACTTTTGAAAATTACAAATATACAAGACCTAATTTAGAAGAAACATCTAAAAAACTACTAGATATCGAAAAAAGAATTTTAGATGCTACTTCTGCAAAAGGTGTATTAGCTGTTTTTGATGAGTATAATACACTACGCAGAGACTTAGAAACACAAAGTGTTTTAGTTGAAATTAGACATACAATTGATACTACTGATAGTTTCTATGAAGAAGAACAAAACTTCTGGGATGATTATAAACCAGAATTAACAGCTCTATATAGTAAAGTAGATAAAGCTATATATAATTCAAAATTCAAAAGATACATTTGTTATATCTTTTACAATAGCTTACATAGAGTGTTTATTAACAGGGATAGGAACAACCTTAAATGAGCTGTATTATTTTTGGATATTATTAGGTTTTGGTTATGCGTTAGTATACGTCAAAAATGCATGTAATAATAAGGTGGAGGAAGTTCGTGAATATTAAGATTTTAGTCGCTACACATAAACAATATTGGATGCCAGAGGACTCTGTATATTTGCCAATTCATGTGGGTCGTAAAGATAAATCTGATATTGGATATATTGGTGATCATACGGGAGATAATATCTCTTCAAAAAATGCAAATTACTGTGAATTAACAGGTTTATATTGGGCTTGGAAAAATCTTGATGCAGATTATATTGGTCTCGTTCATTACAGACGCTACTTTACGCGCAAAGAGGTGCGTTCCATAGAGGACAAAAAGAATCAAATTCTTACAGGTCAAGAATGGGAAATACTACTTTCACAATATCCTGTTGTGGTAGCAGATAAGCGTAAATATTATATTGAATCAAACCGTTCTCATTATAATAATGCGCATCATAGCGACGGCCTTGATGCGGCAGAGCAAATCATCGCTGAAAAATATCCAGAATATAGCGCTGCTTTCACAAAGGTTTGCAATCGCACATGGGCGCACATGTTCAACATGTTTGTCATGCGTCGCGATCTATTTGATCAATACTGCGAGTGGATGTTCTCTATCTTGGAAGAGATTGAACATCGCGTCGATATTTCCAATTACAATACATACGAAGCGCGTATTTATGGCTTTGTAAGCGAAATCTTGCTAGATGTATGGATTGAAGCAAATCATATTAACTATAAGGAACAAAATGTATCCTTTATGGAGCCACAAAACTGGTTGAAAAAAGGTGGCTTATTCTTAAAACGTAAATTATTTGGGAGATAATATACTGACTATGATAAAGGTAATAGAACTTCCTATAGATAAAGATATGGGAGGTTTAACATCTTATGTTCTTCAATTGTATAGAATGATTGATAAAAAAGAATTTGAATTAACATTACTGAGTTATGATGATCCTCAAAATTTTGATGTAAATTATAAGGTAGAGACGGTTAGTAGACCGTATCATATTATTCAGTTTTATAAAAAAATGAAGTGCCTACTTTCTGAAGGAAAAGATATCATTCATTTTCATCAATCTTATGTCAATATTATTCCTATTTTGATTGCTAAATTAGCTGGATTTAAAACTATTATTTTACATGCGCATAGCTCTAGTATAGATGATAATCGAAGAATCGTACGTTTTCTAAAGACAGGATTACATAAGGTTGGAAGATTTTTATTACCTTATTTGGTTGATATTTATATAGGCTGCTCTACTAAGGCATCAGAATGGATGTTTCCCAGAAAATGTATAGATAGTGATTCATATTATTTATTACATAATGCTATCGATTTAGATTTATATGATAGAAATATAAATCTAGGGTTGGAGATTAGACAAAAATTCAACATTCCTAAGGATGCATTGGTAGTAGGACATATTGGTCGTTTTACACCTGTTAAAAATCACCCTTTTATTATTGATATATTTAAAGAGGTATTAAAACAAAATCCTAATAGTTATTTATTTCTCTTGGGGGATGGTGTAGAACGTCATAAGGTTGAAAGTCTTGTAAAATTAGCAGCTATATCTGACAAGGTTATTTTTATGGGGTATGTAAATAACACTGTTGAGGTTATGCAAGCTATAGATATTATGATATTACCCTCATTATTTGAAGGGTTACCGCTAATTGCTATTGAGTCACAAGCATTAGGTATACCAATATTAGTATCTGATACGATTACACAAGAGGTTGTATTGACTGATTTATGTACGTCTTTACCAATTGATAATCCTGAACAATGGGCTTATGAGATTATGTCTAAATTTGGTAAGAATAAATATATTGATTATAGATCTAGAATTAAAGAACTAGGTTATGATTCTAGTGTTGCTATAAAGAAGATTGAAAATATATATAAGGGAAAACAATGAGTTTTAAAGATTATATAAAAGAAAATCTACCGTGGATTCGATCTATCTATAGAAAAAGGTTGGCTCCAATCAATTTAATCCATAATATTTTTGATAAGCCAGTAGTTGTTTTACTTTATCATAGAGTTAATTACTTGAATCGTGATTTATTTAATATTAATGTAACTCCTGATAATTTTGAAAGACATATTCAAGTCTTAAAAAATCACTACAATGTAATAACTTTTAATGATTTAAAATGCAATGATATAAAAGAACCATCTGTTATTATTACCTTTGACGATGGATATTATGATAATTACAAATATGCCTTTCCAATTTTAAAAAAGTATCAAGTCCCAGCGACGATTTTTATAACATCTGGCGGTGTAGATACGGATAAAGAGTTTTGGTGGGATCGATTAGAAACTGTTTTATTTGAAAATAAAAATCTACGAGAATCAATTGAGTTAGATATATTAAATCAAAGACATGTATTTGATGTATCTGATGATAAAAAGCGATTACATAGTTTTTATACGTTACACCATATGCTTTTTTCTCTACATCCTAATGAAAGAGATATGATGTTAGACAGATGGTATGAATCTTATGGATTGAAGGTTAATCCTAATAATAGGACTATGACTTCATCGGAGTTAATAGAGTTATATCAAAGTCAGTTAATCACATTAGGAGCGCATACTATTCATCATCCAGCGTTGAAACAAATTAGTAGAGAAGAACAAATACATGAAATACAATCTTCTAAGCTTTTTTTAGAGAACTTGTTACATACGGATATAGATATTTTTGCGTATCCTTTTGGTCATAAAGAAAGTTTTGATCAAGTGACAGAACAAATTGTTCAAGATTTAGGATTCACATATTCAGTTAGTACTAAAAGAGCACAGCTTCATTCTAATACTAATCCATTTTCTATACCTAGATTCGGCATTGAAGACTGGTCAGAAGATGAATTTATACGACAAATGAAGTTAGTATGGTTTGAAAATTAGGAGATTTTTATAATGTTGACTATATCTGAAATTCAAGATCATTTATATATAATGCTTAAAGAGTTTGATTCCTTTTGTAAAGAGAATGATATTAAATATTCGCTATCAGGAGGATCATTATTGGGGGCCATTAGACATAAAGGTTTTATTCCTTGGGATGATGATATAGACATTTGTTTAAGTCGACCAGATTATGAAAAATTAATTACTATATTTCCAAAGGTTTTTCATAGCAATTACCTGCTTAGATCTATTGAGCGTAATAACTCAAAATATCCTTTTGCGCGATTAGAAAAGCTTGATATCAAGATTGAAGATGAGTACAGTAATGCTAATCGGTTTTTATTTATGGATATTATGCCTGTTGATGGATTACCAAATGATAAAAATGAAGTTGTTAGTATCTATAAAAAACGTAAAGTTTATAGTAAAATGCTCGAATTGTGCGATGCTAAATTAGGTCATGGTAAATCATTTAGTAGAGCATTTATCAAGTCTATATTAATTATTTTTGCTAAATATGTGGGATATAAATATTGGGCTCATAAATTAGATCAATTAGCAAAACAGTATGATTATAATACTTCTGATTATGTAGGAGCTATTACTGGGGGCGTTTATGGTGAAGCTGAATGTATGCTAAAGGATGCTTTTGAAAAACGTGTCCCTATAGAATTTAGAGATTTAAAATTAGAGGTTTTTTCATGTTACGATACATATTTAAGTAATTTATATGGTCGTAACTATATGGAAATACCGCCAGAAGGTAAACGTAAAATATCAAGTATTAGAGCATATGAGATTTAATGTATAGGGGTATAGCATGAATATAGGTATTATTTTTGCTGGAGGAACTGGACAACGCATGAGTTCAACTGGCACACCGAAACAATTGCTAGAAGTTAATGGGAAACCAATATTAGTGTATACGCTAGAATACTTTCAAAATAATGATAATATTGATGGAATTGTTTTGGTAGTATTAGAGTCTATTATTGGAGAGATTAGTAAATTAGTACAAAAATATAGTTTGGATAAAGTAAAGTCGATTATTCCTGGTGGAAAAACAGGACAAGAGTCGATTTATCTTGGAATTCAAGAGTCTTCAAGACTATATGATCAAGATAGTATAGTTTTGCTACATGATGGGGTTAGACCTATTATTTCTGACGAGCTAATTAATACGTGTATATCGTCCACAAAAACATATGGTAATGCTATTACTGTTTCACAAGCTATAGAAACTATTGTTTTAAAAGATAATGAGCCTTCTCATGTAGGGAAAATACTTTCTCGAGATGAATGTTTACTTGCTAAAGCCCCACAATGTTTCTATTTAAAAGATATTTATAAGGCACATGACAAAGCAAGATCTGAAAACTTGGAGTTCATAGATTCGGCATCCATGATGCAGTTTTATGGGACTGAACTGTTTACAGTAATAGGACCAGCTGAAAATATTAAGATTACAACACCTATTGATTTTTATACATTTAAGGCTTATTTAGAAGTAAAAAATAGCCTCAATATTATGGGATTATAGGCTGATATTATGCGGACAGTTAGTGCAATTAAGAACATAAATTCCACGTTAATTGTATATGGATTTAATATGGTATTACAGTTCATTATCCGTTTTGTATTACTATATTATTTATCTATTGAATATTTAGGCTTGAATGGTTTATTTGATAATATTTTGACTGTATTATCTCTTACTGAATTAGGTATTGGTCCAGCTATTATATTTAGTTTATATTCTCCTTTAGCTAATCATGATTTAGAAACAGCAAAATCAATCATGAGAATATTTAAAAAAGCATATATTTATATTGGTACACTTATTCTATTCTTAGGGTTATGTATATCGCCTTTTGTTCAACATCTTATAAAGGTACCTCCTAATATTGCATATTTAAATATTTTCTTTTTACTTTTTGTTGTTGATACGGGTATTAGTTATTTTTACTCTTATAAAAAATGCTTGCTTATAGCTGACCAAAAACAATATATAGCTAACTATTACAGAGGGATTACTCAACTGATAGGGAGTTTATTCCAAATTGTCTTAGTCATTTTAACTCATAGTTTTTGGGTATATATTATTCTACGTATATGTATGACTTTTTCTGAGAATTTTTTAATAGCTAGAAAAGCCGATCACTTATATTCGTTCTTAAATGAAAAGAACATTCAGCCTTTAAATAAAGATATATACCAAAGTATTATTAGAAATATAAAGGCCTTAATACTTCATAAAATTGGTGGTGTTACTGTTTTTGGAACATCAAATATTATTTTATCAAAATTTGTAGGTTTAAGTGCTGTTGCGTTATATACGAATTATTATTTGATTATTAATGGCATCGATAAGTTGTCTGATCAGGTATTTAATGCACTAAAGGCATCTGTAGGAAATTTGAATGAGTCTCATGATGATGCTCATAAATTAGTCATTTTCAAGAGATTAGAATTTATGACAGCTTATTTGGCTTGTTTTATCTGTAGTAACTTGTATCTTTTGTTAAATCCATTTATTACCATTTGGCTAGGAAATAGCTATCGTTTTGATGAAAGTATAGTGCTTTGGATGGTCATCAACTTCTATCTAATGTTTATGCGTAAAGGCGTCTTAGTATTTAAAGATGCTATGGGGCTCTTTTGGCAAAATCGATATATGTCCTTAATAGAGGCCTTAATAAATTTAGGATCTTCCATTATTTTGGTTCAATATTTTGATGTTTGGGGCGTGTTATTGGCTATGTTTATTAGTACGATTTGTATGCCTTTTATAGTTGAACCATATGTTTTGTTTAAATATGGATTACGTTGGTCTTTGGTTAGTTATTTTAAACTTTATTTCCGTTATACTCTAATTACATTTGTATTAGTTTATTTCAGTAAATTCTTATCACAGTTTATTGCTTTGGATAGTGGTTGGTTTGGGCTTTTACTGGGGGTTGTATGTAATAGCATCTTTATAATAGTGGCATGGGGAATATTATTTATTAGAAGTAAAGAATTAAGGTTTTATCTTGATTTAATAAAAAGTAGGCTATAAGAAGGGGATAATAATGAGAATAACTGTAACTGGTGGGGCTGGATTTATTGGCTCCCATTTAGTTGATCGTTTAATAGAGGATGGTCATACTGTACAGGTTATTGATAACTTATATACAGGAAATAAAGAATTTGTTCATTCGAAAGCACAATTCGTAGAATTGGATATTAGAGATCCAAAGTTATACTCTGTCTTAGAAGAATTTCATCCAGACTATATATTTCATGAGGCTGCACAAACTGAAGTTTCCACATCTATGAGTGATCCAATGTTAGATTGTGATATTAATTTGATGGGGTTAATCAATTTACTTAATGCAGCAGTAAAACTAGATGTTAAAAAGTTTTTGATGCCATCTTCTGCAGCGGTTTATGGTAATTTAGATACATTACCACTAAATGAGGAAATGATTGGAAATCCGTCTTCATTTTATGGATTAACAAAGTTAACTACAGAACATTATCTTCGTATCTATCATGAATCTTTTGGATTACCATATATATGTTATCGTTATTCGAATGTGTTTGGTCCACGACAAGGTAATGGTGGAGAGGGGGGCGTTATTAGTATTTTTGCTAAAGCGATTGTACAAGGCTCTCCTATTATTATTTACGGTGATGGAAAACAAACAAGGGACTTTATATATGTGGATGATGTAGTTGAAGCTAATATTTTAGGTATGCAACACCAGGTTACAGGTATTTATAATGTAAGTACTGGCATCTCAAGTTCCGTCAATTTGTTAGTGGATGAGTTTAGAAATATTAGCGGTAAAGATATAGAGGTAGTTTATGATAAGCCTAGATTAGGCGATATTAGAGATTCTGTTTTGGCAACTGATAAATCAGAAAAAGAGCTTTTATTTACAGCAAAATATAACTTACACGATGGGCTAATAAAAACATATGAGTATTTTAAAACAGTAGAGGGTTAATATTTATGAATGATGTTTTATCTTATGAGTTGGAACGCACTGTTAAAGATATTCATATTTTCTTATCAAAACTTTCAGGGAAAACTATTTTGATAACGGGAGCGACCGGTTTCATAGGATCTATGCTCACCCGATTATTTTTAGTTAGTAATATGAAATATGGAACAGATATTAATATTATTTGTTCCGTGAGAAATATAGAAAAGGCAGAGGCTTTGTTCTCTAACCTTAAGAATTCAGAACAGTTAGTCTATATTACTAATGGCCTTGCTGCATGTAATGATTCTGTTGATTATATATTTCACACAGCAGCACCTACTACATCTAAGTTTTTTGTTACACAACCAGTTGAAACGTTAAATGGTAGCATTAGTACAACATTAGACGTCTTGCAATATGCAACAAAGAATAAAGTTAAAAAAATCGTATATTTATCTTCTATGGAGCAATATGGTATTCAGCAAATAGATTATCAAAATATGACTGAAGAAGATTTAGGTTATATTGATCATTTAGATGTTAGAAGCTCGTATTCCGAAGGTAAACGTATTTGTGAATGTTACTGTAGTGCTTATTTTCATGAATTTCATGTACCTGTTTGTATTGCTCGCGTTGCACAATGCTTTGGCCCAGGTCTTTCACTTTTAGATAATCGCGTATCTATGCAGTTTGCAAAAAGTGTTATATATAATGAAAATATTATTTTACATACGACAGGACAATCTGTATCAAACTTTTGTTATATAACTGATGTACTTTCCGCTTTGGTACTATTACTGTTTAAGGGAGAAAGTGGAGAAGCATACAATATATGCAATAGTGATGAAACAAGAAGTATCAAAGATATTGCAAATTTAGTAGCAAAAGAAGTTGCTAAGGGTAGAATAGATGTGGTATTTAATATACCGGATAATGCTAATCAATATGGATATGCACATGATGTAAAGTTTATTCTAAATAGTGAAAAAATCCAGTCATTAGGGTGGAAACCTAAGATTAATATGGTTACGGGATATAAAAATCTGATTGAATATATAATTTATGAAAATGATAAATTATAAGTTCAGGTCATTTTTGAATTAATATAATTGCCTCAACGACCTTCGGGATTTACCTATTGCACGATAATAAGCTAGTCATGCATTATATGTGGGATCTTATCTTTAGTACGTATCAATATTACGATTCACCATTATTACCGCTCTATGCTGTGTTAATACTGCCATTTTAATGCGAATTTCACCGTTTTTTGGTATAATAAACAAGTATTCCAACGATAAAACGGAGGTAATTCTAATGCGTAAATTCTTATATATGTTAGCAGCTCTACTCGTGTTGATCGGTATTAATACACATGATGTAGAAGCTCGTACAGATGTGTATGCTACAACCTATAATGGTAATAGCTGGTATGTAGACCAAGACTCTGTGAAGAGAGTAGGGGATGTACTCAACTTTACGGTGTACACTACATCTGGCCTTAGCTATAAGGTATCATCTAGCGATAGTAACTATTACAATGCAGATGTATTCTACTATAACAACAAACTCGTTTCAGACAATGGCCAATCTGTATGGAAATCTCCAGGTATGATGGCCGCTATGCGTGTGGCACGTAGATAAAGAATAAAGGCAGCGATTCGATCGCTGCCTTTTGGTCTGTATAAGTGTACTATAGTATCGTTTATCCGTATTTGACGATATATAAGATTAACCCTATAATATAAATAGATAGCCAAGCGAGTAGATCCGTCGGGCTCATCTCAAGAGAATAAATAATTGATGAAATGGCCTTTCAGTTACCTAATTATCTAGGGATAACGAAGGGCTATTTGTCTTTTCCAAGACAAATAAGCGCCACGAGTGCACCAAAAGCAATGACTACAGTCATTACCTCTAGGATTAGCATGATTAACTCATAATCACTCATAGACAACCCTCCCTTCATAGACGAAGAGAGGCCCAACCTCGCTTAACTATCCTATATCAATTATAGGGCGAACATATAAGCGAATCAATAAGAATCTATTTATAGAAATATACAAAAATATATATACGTATACGTTAGCAGTAACTATAATTACTGCTTTTTTTACTTGTGATAATTTTATAGTTATGTGGCAAATTTCCCTCATATTTACAAGAATATAATTATTAAATATAATTAAATTATTTAATAATAGTTTATAGTGTGTAAATGAGAGAGGGTTTTTATGAAACGTATGTATAAAGCAAACCTATCTTTAGCGATTGCTCTGACGATTGCTAGCTCTGTGGTGCCTTATGTGATGGCAGAGGGGATGACGATTACTGCTACTAATGGTGGGTCATTCAAGGCTGGCGAAATGACAAACTACATATCTACCATTGAGGCAGATAATGGTAGTACAGTTAGTATTGATAAAGCTGTTGCTAATACTGGCTATAATAACAAGCCTTTCATTAGCAGTAAAGGTGGTAGTATAGTTAGCCTTAAGGAAGGCGTTTATGATGTTCAAAATGTAAGCACTCCTGTTGCAGTGGCTCAAGGTGGCACCGTTAATATTGGTGTAGACGGCAATAAAGGTAATTTTACTGGTAAGGACTTGTCTTTAGTAGGTGATGTTATCGTTAAAAGCGACCCAAATCATGCGTCTGAGATCAATATTGGTATCATTGGCAAAGAATCTCTTTGGGATGGCTTGGCTTTTAATCTAGCAGATAAAGATGCAAAGCATCCAAGTCATATCAATGTATTCCTTGGTGACTATGGTTCTTGGGAGCTTTTCTATCAAGGTGGCTTGCATGAAGGAACATTAGATGGTGGTACACAACCTAGCCATGTACATCGACTTGTAGGCTCTAAGAATCGCAACTATGCGAATATGGTAACCCAAAGTGAGCATAATAAGCTCTATGTAGATAAGCTTGAAGGGCATGTAAACTTTATTTACGACCCTAATGATGAAGGTGGCGATACTGAGGATCCAAGCTATCAACCACCGACTACAACCTATAATGGTTTGACTCCAGATTCCTTCTGGGGTGGTGATATTCATATTACAAGTGCAGCTCCTGGTGCAGCAGCTCATGTGTACACTACTCAACGAGGTCTAGACATGTCCTCTGAGGCCAATGTGAATAAGATTTTAGATAATTTGGCGCACAAGATGTACTATCATAACTATGTTAATGGTGAAAGAAACCTTCAAGGTACAGTAGCCATTGCATCTAATGGTTCTGAAACTGGTCGTTTTAAAGTGCTTACATCTGGTCATGCCAAAGAAGGCGATATTACATGGCAAGCAGATAAAGATGGTCAAGGTAAATACGTATATGGTGAAAATAAACCTGTACCAAAACCTCAACCTAAGCCAGAAGTTAAACCAACTCCTAAACCTGAGGTTAAGCCGGTACCAACTCCGACTCCTAAACCAGAGGTAAAGCCTACTCCAAAACCTGAGGTTAAGCCAGCACCAAAACCAACACCTAAACCAGAAGTGAAACCAGTTCCAGTGCCAGATCGTAATTCTCACATTCACGTTATCATGGGTGATTTTGATACACCTCATATGCGCGGTGCCCGTTCTGCTATCATGAGCAATATCAACGGATGGAGAACATTAACAGATAATATGTATCGTCCACGCGTATTGCAACAAGGCGAACCAACAGGTATTTGGGCTCGCGTTGGAGGCGGTAAATATAGCTATGACGCAAAAGGCATTGATACAGATACAACATATACACGCATTCAAGGCGGTTACGATGCTAAAACTGGTAGCGGTTGGACTGTAGGTGGTCAAGTTTCTTACCTTCGTGGCAACGATGATTACGTATTCAACGGTACTGGCAAAGAAAAAGCCTTTGCTGTTGGTGCGTACGGCTTGAAAGATCTTGGTAACAACCAATACATCCACATCGAGTCTCAAGTAGGTCGTGCATCTAACGACTTCACAGTTCGTAATGAAATTGGTGAAAGCCTTTCTGGTGAAACTAAAGCGAATGCTTTCACAATTGGCGCACGCTATGGTAAAACTGTGAAGCTTTCAAATGGTACATACATTGAACCACAAGCACAATTGAGCTACACTCACTTCGGTGGCGATAGCTTTAATGCGGGCCGCATGCATGTAGAGCAATCTGGTGTGAGCAGCACAGCAGGTGGTCTTGGCCTTGAAATCGGTAAAACATTCGGCGCAGGTAATATCTATACTCGCGTTGGTGTAAACCATGCCTTCTCTGGCACTGTAAATACAGCGTACACAACTGGCAATACTACAAAATATACAAAACAAGACCTTAAAGGTACTTGGACTGATCTAGCATTCGGTGGTCGCTATGGCTTCAATGCTAATAACAGCATCTTTGCTGACCTTAGCACAGGATTATCCGGTGACTATAAAGCAGGCTGGTCTGTAAATGCTGGATTTACACATAAATTCTAAGGATCAATTTAATAAATTATTCTTTGTAATATAGCCAATATATAAAGCCTCCTAATAGTAGAGTCATAACTTTATTATTAGGAGGCTTTTATAATATATTTCGTATATTTCTATTAATAGATTCTTATTGATTCGCCCATATGTTCTCTATATAATTGACTTAGGATAGTCAGGCGAGGTTGGGCCTCTCTTCGTTAATGAAGGGAGGGTTGTCTATGAGTGATTATGAGTTAATCATGTTAATCCTAGAAGTAATGACTGTAATCATTGCTTTTGGTGCACTCGTGGCGCTTATTTGTCTTGGAAAAGACAAATAGCCCTTCGTTACCAGTAACTGGATAACTGAAAGGCCATTTCATCATGTTTTTTATCCTTTTGAGATGAGCCCGACGGTTCTACTCGTTTGGCTATCTGTTTATATTATAGGGTTTATATCATATATCGTCAAATACGGATAAACAAGTGTATATTAAACAATTTTATATGGTTATTATTTACTAAGAGGCAGCGAGTCAATCGTTGCCTCTTTTGGTATATTTTTATCTAATACATATCAAATCTTAATTATCTCTAAAATAAATGAGTATAATTCATTTACAATTCACTAAAAATGATGTAATATTTTAAATATATTTTAAAAGTGTTAGAAAAAAGTTTCTTTATTATGAGAGTGTATATCTGTCTTTTACCGTATATAAAGGCTAATAAATCAACTCATAGATATATATTCAAGTATGAAGGAGCTTTCACAAATGTGATTGTATTGTAAGTGAAATATTGATTGAGGTATAAGAGGATGAAAGGTAGTAATAAGATTTTATTGTCTGCTGTTATGATGACCTTATTGTCATCTACGATGGCTATGCCTGTTACATGGGCTGCAGCAGGTATTAATTCTGATGGACGTATTTTTGCAACTACTGCTGATAGTAAATTTGAAAGTACAGGTAATACGACTGCGAATGGTGTAGTCGCATCTGATGGTGGTCAAGTTACAATTGGCTCTTTGGATACTCCTGATGCATCTCAATTGCCTAAACGCTATCGTCAACCAGCTTTCATTACAGGCATGCTAGATAATAGTTCCATTCAAGTGGATGGCGGGATTATGGACGTGACTACTGCACCATGGAAGTCTCCATATCCAGTAGCGTTTGCATATAATAGTAAAATTAATCTCGGAATTGATGATGCGGGTACTGTAAAACACAAAGTATTTAATATGCAAGGTGATGTGCTGGTATCTGATAAAATGATGCCTCCTCATCAAGAACAGCAACCATCTGTGATTAATATCGGTCTAGGCCGCGCTCATAACAGTCCTAACCAGTTCTCCGGTAAAGCTGTGAACACCTTAGAGGATAAGGGTGGCGAAATTAACATGACCTTTGATGGTGGCATGTGGAGCCATGATTACATGGGTGGCTTGGAATCTTTCAAAATTGATGGTAAAACGGAACGCAGTAGTATTAATAACCTCACAGGTACTCGTACGCGTGAAGGTTTCAGCCGTATTGCGCAAGATTCTCGCAGCGACATTCATGTAAATAAATTGGACGGCCATATCAATGTTATTTATGACATGAGTGATAGCACGGGCTTGAACTTCGCTAAACAAGGCTCCAAGAAAAATGGTCTTGATCCGGCTGATATCGAGGGTGGTAACTTCATCGTGAAATCCGCTGCAGCTGGCTCCGGCGTGCATGGCTATGTAACAGGCGATCATCTTGATACTTCTTCTGAAAGCAATGTAAACAAGATTTTAGATAACTTGGCCCACAAATTCTATTATGAAAACTATGTAAAGGGTGAAAGAAACCTTTCTGGTACAGTATCTATTGCTTCTAAAGGTATTGTGTCTAGCTACAAAAAAGCGTTGACTACAGACCAAAAAGAAGGGGATATTACTTGGAAAGACGGTAATGGTCAAGGCTCCTATGTGGTGCCAGAACCAAAACCAACACCAACACCAACTCCAGACCCTAAACCAGTTACACCTGTAACTCCAGATCCTAAACCAGTTACGCCAGTAACTCCAGATCCTAAGCCAGTTACGCCTGTAACTCCAGATCCAAAACCAGTTACGCCAGTAACTCCGGATCCAAAACCAGTTACACCAGTGACTCCAGATCCTAAACCAGTTACACCAGTGACTCCGGATCCAAAACCAGTTACACCAGTGACTCCGGATCCAAAACCAGTTACACCAGTAACTCCAGACCCTAAACCGGTTACACCTGTAACACCAGCACCTAAACCAGTAAATCCTAATCCTGTTATTCGTGGTGCTTATGATACACCTCATATGCGTGGTATTCGTTCTGCTGTAGTAGGTAATATCAACGCATGGCGTACATTAGCTGATGATATGTATCGTCCTCGCGTATTGCAACAAGGTGAACCAACAGGTATTTGGGCTCGCATCGGTGGCGGTAAATATAGCTACTCCGGTAGCGGTATCGACACAGCTACAGATTACACACGCATCCAAGGCGGTTATGATGCTAAAATCAGCCGTGGTTGGACTGTAGGTGGTCAAGTATCCTATCTTCGTGGTTCTGAAGACTATGTATTTGATGGTTCCGGCAAGGTGAAATCCTTCTCCGTTGGTGCTTATGGTTTGAAAGACCTTGGCAAAGATCAATATGTACATGTAGAAACTCAAGTAGGTCGCGTATCTAATGACTTCACAGCTCGCAATGAAATCGGTGAAGCTATGTCTGGTGATACAAAATCCAATGCGTACAGCATCGGTGTTCGCTATGGTAAAACATTGAAATACGATAACGGTTTCTATGTAGAACCACAAGCACAATTGAACTTTACACACTTCGGTGGCCGTAACTTTAATGTAGGTAATGTATTTGTTAACCAATCTAGTGTAAACAGCACTTCTGGTAAAATCGGCCTTGAATTGGGTAAACAATTTAGCAATGGTAACCTTTATACACGTTTTGCAGCAGGTCATGCTTTCACAGGCAATGTAAAAACTACATTCGCTAGTGGCAGTGTTGTGAAATTAACAGAACAAGATCTCAAAGGCACTTGGACTGAACTTGCCTTCGGTGGCCGTTATGGTTTCAATAGCAACAATAGCGTATTTGCTGACGTTGCCACAGGTTTGTCTGGTGACTACCAAGCAGACTGGGGCGTAAACGCAGGTTTCACACATAAGTTCTAAGTGTAGATTTATTAAATAATCTTTTGTACAATAGCTAACATATATAGCCTCCTAATAGTAGAGTCATGACTTTATTATTAGGAGGCTTTTATTGTATGGAGCATAGAACTAACTATATAGCCACCTATGCATTTTTCTTCTAACCTTAATGAAAAACTATATAGACGAAATACGATATATCGTGTATACTAATGAAAATGTAAGCTACTAGAATCATTATTGATTGAAGCACACTGTATTAATAAATTTACCATGCTTAGTATGGGGGTCTCTATGGGGATAAAAGTTCCTCAAGAGATAATATCTATTACATGATAAATGAAGTAGCTCTGGGGAGGGCACTTCGAGAGAGGAGACTTATGAAACTAATTAAATTATTACCAGTTATGGCAATTGCTTCTGTATGTGTTGCTGGCCAAGTACATGCGGCACAAGATCCTTTGATGATGCCTGAACAACCTGCGGCTCCTTTGACTGCAGAACAACAAGAAATCTCTCTTGCTGTACCTAGCGAAGAGGTAAAAGCTGTAGTATCTGAATTTGCAGCATTCCAATTGGGTATGAGCAATGCTTTAATCCAAGACGACAATCGCGTAATGTCTGGTCAACAACGTTATACTAATAACGTGTTGTACTACATGAATGTTCGTCGTGACTGGTACATTACAAGCCATCGCTATAAAAAAGATAGCTATGCTCGCGTAGCATTAGATCGCTTGTACTTAGATTACAAAGAATTTTTCACAAACCACACAACTGTGTCTGACATGAACAAAGCTGAATACGAAAACCAAATCTTGGCAATTCTTGAAAAGAATACAGCTAACATGTCTAACGATGAATTGCGTTTCTACATGAACGAAATGGTAATCTACAGCTTGAAAGAAGCTATGCGTGACGGTAATAACCGCGTTAAACGCATCCGCTAATTGGTATATACAACTATATATCTATGAAAGAGGTAACGGCATAGGCCGTTGCCTCTTTTGTTTTCAAAACAAATGCCCTCGTAGGATTCATTCCTACGGGGGTTTGTTTGTTATTTGTATTCACTATTATATTCTTTATGAATTATTATTTATGTTATTTACATATTTTTTCGATGGCAGTATAATCTACTTGTAGAATTATGAGGAAAGTATGAAGGAGAAGTGTTTTGTAGTGTAACAAGGGAGGCGTATGATTATGAATCACGCAAAGAAACTACAATTATTAGCAGTACTCGGAGTTTTGACCATATCTTCTGCTAGCTTGGTACAAGCTGCAGATATTCCTGTTGTGTCCTCTGGTGGTGCCACTTATAACATTGGTTTACAAGGCTGGTCATCTTTCACTAACTCAGATAATGTACATCTCGGTGGTCAAACTGGGGCGGCTAATAGCAATCCCTATGCCCATGCAGGGGATCCAAATGCAAAGGGTAATAATATTGCCATCGGTCGTCTTGCCTTGAATGGTTCTCAAGGTGGTGGTAACGTAGCGCTTAGCTCTAAGACATTTGTAGGCGGTAAAGGTGATTATAACTTCTTAGGTAACTTTGCAGCAGGTTATAATTCAACCATTTCCGATACAATTGCTATAGGCTACTTTACAGGTTCCTACTCTCAAGGTAATAAAAACGTATGGCTCGGCGCTTCTCAAGCTGCCGCTAGTAAGGGGAATAACACTGTATTAATCGGTTCTAACTCTACAGTAAATGGTAATTTTAACTATGGCATGGGTCATGGTGTTATCTTTAAAGGCGATAAGAACTCTGCTATTGGCGCATATAACAAAATTGAAGGTAACCAATCTGGCGCCTTTGGTGTAGGTACGTATAATGTGGATACTGTTAAGGGTGATAATTCCTACAGTGTCGGTAACAAGAACCAAGTGAGTGCTAATAATACATTCGTAGTGGGTAATAATGTGAAAACATCTCTAGACAATGCAGTTGTATTAGGTAATAATTCTACTGCTGAAAGTGGTGATGTAGTGAGCACTCTTAGTTATACCTACAATAATGGTGTTACTGAAAGCTTCGCCGGTACTGCTCCTGTGTCTACTGTATCTGTTGGTGCAGCAGGTCAAGAGCGCACTATCACTCATGTTGCAGCAGGTCGTATTACAGCGGATTCTACAGATGCGGTTAACGGCTCCCAGTTATATGGTACAAACCAACAAATTGATGTATTGCATCGCGATGTACGCCACGTGGAAAAAGAATCCAACCGCGGTGATGCTCGTGCCGCAGCACTAGCTGCATTACATCCACTACAATTTGATCCTGACCACAAGGTTCAAGTTATGGGTGGCTATGGTCACTACAAGGGTGAAAATGCATTGGCTCTTGGCGTAGGTTACTATCCGAAAGAAAACCTACTCCTTACAGCAGGTACAACTGTAAGTGGTGATTTGATGACTAATGTAGGCGTATCCTATAAATTCGGTGAAAATAAAACGTTGCCTAAGATTTCCCCTGCATCCTATAACGCATTGGAACAACGGGTAGATACATTAGAAGCACAAAACAAAAAACTACAAGAAACAGTAGATATGCTTGTGCAAAAACTTAATGAAAAATAGAATCTAATATCTAATATTTAATATTCAGTGTAGTAATATAGAATAAGATTTAATATTGATAAAGGATATGAAAGAGGTAATAACATGGTTATTACCTCTTTTTATATACATATAATAGTAATATAATACGTTTCTAGTGACCTCTTATCTTGACATACATAAACATTATTCGATACACTAGTATATATTTCATTTGTTGTTCATGAATTTTAAATGTAGAGAGTAATGAAACGTATTGTGTGTATCGCCTTGAGCGCCCTATTGTGTTGTGTGGGCACAGCTGAGGCAGAAAAACAACAATTACATAATGATAAGGGCGTAGTGTCTACTAAAACAGATAGTTCTATAAAGGCATCGGCTCATATAGATGTTGCGACTCATGTAAATACTGAGGGTAAGGTAAACTCCGATGAGAAAACAGCGCGTATGAAGACTGCATCTGAAGGCTTTCACATTACGCCTGCTGCTACGCCAGACCATGTGATTGGCCAAGGTGGTCCGCTCGTCATGGATCGTCAAGATACTAAGACCGTGCAGTATAGCAATGTGGATGCAGTGAACCGCGCCATTAATGCCGTGGCCATGTCTAATGTGTCTAATGCTATGTACGGTGCTAAAGGTAAACCATGGATGCGACGCACTACACTGAGCTTCCAGTTCCAAGAAGGGTGGAAGCCGCTCTATTCAGTGGAGACTGTTCAGCCTTTAGGTCATTACGATAATTCGTCTCGCGATGTGTGGTTTACGCAACAGCGCATTTCTCGTGCGTCAGACACAGGGACAACCCTCAACGTAGGCGTCGGGTACCGTCGTATTTCCAAGGATGATCGTCGCCTTTACGGGGCACATCTATTCTATGATCATCGCTTCTTGAATCGCCATGATCGACTCAGTGCAGGTCTTGAATATATGTCTGGTGAAAGCGAGTTCCGATTTAACTGGTACGGTTCTGCTTCCGATGAGCGCGTCCTAGATGCTAATCTTCATACCTTAGAACGGGTAGCTAATGGTTATACCTTAGAGTACGGTAAGACTTTCAAAAATGCCCGTTGGGCTAGAGTCTATGTAGAAGGCTACCACTGGAACCAAGAACGACAAGCCGATAAGAATGGTTTGCGTATCGGTTCAGAGATGCAACTGACACCGCGCGTGTCTGTAGATATGGGATATAACAAACCGGAACACAGCTCTGGCGGTGCATATGGTAAGATTACCTTCCGCTTAGCGGGGGCACCAATGGCTTGGTATGGTGGCAAGCACCGTTTAGAAGAATCTGCAACGGTTCGTGATAAAATGCTCAATCTCGTAAGACGTACAAATACGATTTTTGTTGAGTAATAATTTTGATAACTGAATACACAAATTGAATAGTAATGCTATCTTTTTCATTCATATAATTTTAATGAAAATTAAATGAAAAATTACCTACTATTGTTACTATATAAGTGATATACTCTAGGTAAGGGAATTTAGTGTTAATATCAATTGTTCTTTATAGATAATGGCTTTTATAAAAAGCCATTATCTTATTATGTAGACATATACTACTATAATGAGTAGCTTATCTATTATTATGTAACTTATATTTAATACGTTATGTAGCTTATTTGTTAATGTATTATATAGTTATTATCTTATTTTTGATGCCGTGTGATCGCCCGTTCATCTTAGTTACTCTCCAACTATTTGATAGTCTTTGTGTTGTGTTTACTTCAAAATCTCTCTCTTAATAACAAACCTATATCATACGGCACCGGTAAGGGGTTCGCCTTCCTCTTACCAAAAAAGGGATAGTTAATCCTCATCGATTAACTATCCTTTTTTATATTCTCTTAATAGATATATAAATTACTGTTTACAAAATTCGTATAAGTGCTACAATATTCATATAAGACTCATGAATAAAAAGTGAATTTTAATGCAAAGAGAGTATGATAGGTTTTGTAGTTTGTAAATGGAGGTTCTAAATTATGAACAAACGGAAACGTTTATTAACCTTGTTAATTAACGGTGTGCTGCTATCTAGTTTATGTATGGTAGCTAATGCTGCAGATAATGTAGCTGGGGCAGGTAGTGGCGTAGCTATTGGCACAGGGTCTAGTGCTCAAAAAGATGGAGTAGTTGCTATCGGTAAAGGTGCACACACCAATTATGCTGGCGGGTCTGGCTATGCTAATGTTAATGGCGATGTAGTTATCGGTGAAAATGCAACAACTCATAGTTATTACGATCAATCCGGCTCAGTAGCTGTCGGTAAGAATGCATATGTAGAAAATACGATTGGGAAACAAGACAAATTCTTTGCATTTAATCAAACTAATTTTAATAGTTTTGGCTTTGGGAGTCTTCCACAAAAACCAGATAAAGTTGTTACTGGCGTAGCAATAGGTGATAATACGTATGTTCGTACTGGTGGTACCATGATTGGGTCTCATAACTATCGTGGGAAAATCGGTGATATTACTGTCAATACTGACACTTACGCAGAAAAGCGTAAAGCTGGACTAGGCTTATATTCAACAACATTAGGTTCA
>ERZ1699260.262-NODE-262-length-21635-cov-4.258694_pt1 | contig 21635 bp, 17 predicted proteins | sample MGYA00581519_ERZ1699260 | MGnify/ENA primary metagenome ERZ1699260 (study PRJEB42319, sample SAMD00040324) | human oral metagenome | material: saliva | host: Homo sapiens | study: EMG produced TPA metagenomics assembly of PRJDB4115 data set (Metgenomic analysis of... | reverse complement strand
CCGCGGTGTCTACCAGTGCCGCGACAAGGCCCGCACGAGGGAACCCGCCGAGATCATTCAGGCCGTCAAGGACTCCGGTCTACGAGGCCGTGGCGGCGCAGGCTTCCCGTCCGGCCTCAAGTGGTCTTTCCTGCCCCCGGCCGACGGCGGTCCACGCTACCTCGTGGTGAACGCCGACGAGTCCGAGCCGGGCACCTGCAAGGACATCCCACTCATCATGGGCAACCCGCACGTCCTCATTGAGGGCATCGCGATCACGTCGCGCGCGATCGGCTGCGACCATGCGTTCGTCTACCTGCGCGGCGAGGTCACCCACGTGTATCGCCGCCTGCTGGAGGCTGTGCGCGAGGCGACCGAAGCCGGCGTGCTCGGCGACCTGCGCATCACCGCTCACGCGGGTGCCGGTGCCTACATCTGCGGTGAGGAGACGGCCCTGCTGGACTCCCTCGAGGGACGCCGAGGCCACCCGCGCCTCAAGCCCCCGTTCCCCGCGGTGGCCGGCCTGTACGCCCGTCCCACGGTCGTCAACAACGTGGAGACTATCTCCCAGGTGGCGGGTATCTTCCGCAATTCCCCCGAGTGGTACGCGTCCATGGGCACCGAAAAGTCCAAGGGCCACGGCATCTTCTCCGTGTCGGGTCACGTGAACAACCCCGGCCAGTTCGAGGCCCCCTTCGGCATCACGATGCGCGAGCTCATCGAGATGGCGGGCGGCATCCGCGACGGCCACAAGCTGAAGTTCTGGACCCCCGGCGGCTCCTCCACCCCGATCTTCACCGAAGACGAGCTGGACACGCCCCTCGACTACGAGTCCGTGGGCGCGGCCGGTTCGATGCTGGGTACGCGTGCCCTGCAGGTGTTCGACGAGACCGTCTCGGTCGTCCGCGTCATCACCCGCTGGTCCGAGTTCTACCAGCACGAATCCTGCGGTAAGTGCACGCCCTGCCGCGAAGGCACCTACTGGATGAAGCAAATCATGCTGCGTCTCGAGCGAGGCGAAGGTCGCCCCGGCGACGTCGACCTGCTCGACGAGATCGCACACAACATCGCGGGCCGCAGCTTCTGCCCGCTCGGTGACGCCGCAGCAACCCCGATCATGTCGGGTATCAAGCGCTTCCGCGACGAGTTCGAGGCTGGCCTCACCACGCCCGCCCGCGAGCTTTTCCCCTACGAGGCGTCCGCTAACTACGCGCGAGGAGGTGGCCGATGAGCGACGCACCCAACATGATCGACGTCACCATCGACGACGTTCAGGTTTCTGTCCCCCAGGGCACGCTCGTGATCCGCGCGGCCGAGCAGGCCGGCATCCGGATCCCGCGTTTCTGTGACCACCCGCTGCTGGCTCCCGTGGCCGCGTGCCGCCAGTGCCTGGTCGAGGTCGGCATGCCCGACCGCAACACGGGTCAGCTGCGCTTCATGCCCAAGCCCCAGCCCTCGTGTGCGCAGACCGTCACCCCGGGCATGGTCGTCAAGACCCAGTACACCTCCGAGGTGGTGGATCGCGCCCAGCGTGGCGTCATGGAGTTCCTGCTCATCAACCACCCGCTGGACTGCCCGGTCTGTGATAAGGGTGGCGAGTGCCCCCTGCAGAACCAGGCGCTCACGGAGGGTCGCGGCAAGTCCCGTTTCACGGACGCCAAGCGGACCTTCAAGAAGCCGCTGCGCCTGACCTCTCAGATCCTGCTGGATCGCGAGCGCTGCATCCTGTGCCAGCGCTGCGTGCGTTTCGGCAAGGAGATTTCGGGCGACGTGTTCATGGACTTGCAGGGCCGAGGCGGCGGCACCGCCCCCACGGACCACCACTACTTCATGGGCGAGCAGGTCGGCGGCTTCGATACGACCACGCTCGACTTCTTCGACCCGTTGGCCAAGGATGCCTCGACCTCGTCCCTGTCGTCCCCGTTCGGCACGGACGCGATCGTTGGGTCGCTCAACGAGGGCGAGTTGTCCGTCGCCGAGCGCGACGTGTCGGGTCGTGCCTTCGCGTCCTACTTCTCGGGTAACATCATCCAGATCTGCCCGGTCGGTGCCTTGACCGCCGCGTCCTACCGCTTCCGCGCGCGCCCCTTCGACCTGGTTTCCACGGCCTCGGTCACGGAGCACGACGCGTCGGGCAGCGCGATCCGCCAGGACATGCGCCGCGGCGAGGTCGTGCGTCGCATGAGCGGCAACGACCCTGAGGTCAACGAAGAGTGGATCACCGACAAGGACCGCTTTGCCTTCGAGTGGGACAAGGTTGATCGCCTGACCTACCCGCTCGTGCGCGAGGATGGCGAGCTGGTTCCCACCTCCTGGTCCGACGCGCTCGACCGCGTCCGCGAGGGCCTGGAGTCGGCGGGTTCGTCCGTTGGCTTCCTGCCCGGCGGTCGCCTCACGTTCGAGGACGCCTGGGCCTGGTCGAAGTTTGCTCGTACCGTCGTCGGCTCCGACTCGATCGACTTCCGTTCGCGTCCTTCCAGCGAGGAAGAGCGTTCCTTCCTGGCCTCCTTCGTGGCGGGCTCCGGCCTCGATGTCACGTACTCCGATCTGGAGAGCGCTGGGCAGGTGCTGCTGGTTGCCCTCGAACCCGAGGACGAGTGCGGTGCCATGTTCCTGCGCCTGCGCAAGGCCGTGCGCAAGTCGGGCCTCAAGGTCGCCACGGTTGCGCCCTTCACCTCCAACGGCTCGCGCAAGATGAATGCTCGCCTCTTGCACGCCGCCCCCGGCGCTGAGCCGGGCGTCGTGGACGCGATTAAGGCGGGCGGTGCCTACGCCGACGTGGCTGAGGCGCTGTCCGGCGGCGTCGTCCTCGTGGGCGAGCGCGCTGCGCAGACGCCTGGCCTTCTGTCTTCCGTCGTTGCTCTCGCCGAGCGCACGGGTGCTCGCCTCGCGTGGATCCCGCGCCGCTCCGGCGACCGCGCCGCCATCGAGGCTGGCCTCCTCCCGGGTCTGCTTCCCTTCGGCCGCGGCATTGACGAGGCCGGGGCACAGTCCCTGGGATGGGGCGAGCTGCCCGAGCGAGGCCTCGACGCCAAGCAGATGATCGAGGAAGCCGCATCCGGCAAGCTGAAGGCCCTGGTCGTCGGCGGTGTCGACGTCCGTGACTTCGACGCGTTGGCCGCCGTGCGCGACGCTCTCGATGAGGTTCCTTTCCTCGTGTCGCTCGAGGTTCGCGCCTCTGAGATCACTGATCGCGCGGACGTCGTCCTGCCGGTCGCCCCCGCGGTCGAGAAGAACGGCACCTACATCAACTGGGAAGGCCGCCTGCGCCCCTTCGGCCAGGCGCGCTCCGCGACCTCCTTGACCGACCGCGACGTGCTCGTGCGCCTCGCCGAGGAGTTCGACGCCGACCTGGGCATCACCACCCTGTCGGACCTGTACGCCGAGGTCAACCCCCTCATGGAGTGGGACGGCGACCCGCAGGACTTCACCCCGGCCTCGGCGCAGACTCCCGCTGCTGCCGGTAAGGGGCAGGTCGTTGTGGCCTCCCACAAGCTCATGATTGATGCCGGTCGTCTCCAGGACGGTGCTCCGTGGCTGGCAGGATCGGCCCGCCGTCCCGTCCTCCTGGCCTCGGCCGCGACGCTGGCCGCCGCGGGCATCACCCCCGGCGCTGACGCGACGCTCGAGACCGAGCGTGGAACGATCACCCTCCCGGCCGCCATCGCGGACCTGCCCGACTCCGTCGCGTGGGTTCCCGAGTGCTCGACCGGCTCCGTTATTCACGAAAACCTCGGCGGTGCCGGCACCGTCGCGACCCTGCGCGCCACGCAGGAGGTGGCACGATGACACTCGCACCCTTCGCAGTCCCGGAGTACACCGCCGCGGACTTTAGCCAGGAAACCTGGTGGCTCAGCCTCATCAAGGCCGTGTTCATCATCGTCTTTCTGATCGCCAACGTGCTGCTGGCCCTGTGGGTCGAGCGCCGAGGCCTGGGCCGCATGCAGACGCGTCCCGGCCCGAACGTGGCGGGTCCCCTCGGCCTGTTCCAGGCGTTCGCCGACGCGGGCAAGCTCCTCTTCAAGGAGGACATGTGGACCCGCAGGGCCGAGCGGTTCCTGTACTTCCTGGCCCCCGCGATCGCGGCTTTCGCGGCTTTCAGCGTCTACGCGGTCATCCCGATGGGTCCGAACGTGTCGATCTTCGGCCACTCGACGCCGCTGCAGCTCGCCGACATGCCCGTCGCTTCCCTATACATCCTGGCGATTGCCTCGCTGGGTCTGTACGGCATCGTCCTGGGTGGTTGGTCGACCCGCTCGACCCTGCCCCTGTATGGTGCCGTTCGTTCCTCCGCGCAGGTCATCTCCTACGAACTGGCCATGGGCCTGTCCCTCGTGAGCGTGTTCCTCATGTCGGGCACCATGTCCACGTCGCAGATCGTCGCAGCTCAGGGACAGTTCTGGTGGGCATTCACCCTCTTCCCGGCGTTCGTCATCTACTGCATCAGCGCCACCGGTGAAGTCAACCGTCTGCCCTTCGATCTTCCCGAAGCCGAAGGCGAAATCGTCGCCGGCCACATGACCGAGTACTCCTCGATGAAGTTCGGCTGGTACTACCTGTCCGAATACGTCAACATGCTCAACGTCTCGGCCGTCGCCACCACGATGTTCTTCGGCGGCTGGCACGCCCCGTGGCCGCTGTCCCACGTCGAGTTCCTCAACTCCGGCTGGTGGGGCATGCTCTGGTTCTTCCTCAAGATCTGGTTCTTCATGTTCCTGCTGATCTGGACGCGCGCGACCCTGCTGCGTTTCCGCTACGACCAGTTCATGAACCTCGGCTGGAAGCGCCTCATGCCCATCGCCCTGGGCTGGCTCGTCCTCGTCGCCCTCGTGCGCGGCGTCACGCAGTTCGTCCAGCTCTCCACGCCCGTACTCTTCGGCAGCGTCGGCGTTCTCTTCCTGGTCGCCCTCGTCATCATCTGGGTGACCGACAAGCCCGAACCCGAGCCGATTCCCGCCTCCGAGCGCGAATACACCGGCTTCGAGGACGGCTTCCCCGTCCCGCCGCTGCCCGGACAAACACCCGTCGCCAGCCCGCGAGCCAGGGCCACCATTGAGGGCACACTGGCCACGGCCTCGGCAATCGACAACCCGAAGGAGGGCACCGATGAGTGAGAAGACCACCGGCGAGGACATGCTCTTCGAGCACGACCCCAAGGGTGCGTTCGCGCAGTTCGTCGCCCCCATGGCCGGCTACGGAGTCACGATGGCTTCGTTCTTCCGACCCACCGTCACCGAGCAGTACCCGCGCGAACCCGCGCGCGTCATGCCTCGCTTCCACGGACGTCACCAGCTCAACCGCTACGACGACGGCCTCGAAAAGTGCGTCGGCTGCGAGCTGTGCGCCTGGGCGTGCCCCGCCGACGCGATCTTCGTCGAAGCCGCGTCCAACATGCCCGACGAGCAGTACTCCGCGGGCGAGCGCTACGGCCGCGTTTACCAGATCAACTACTTGCGCTGCATCTTCTGCGGCATGTGCATCGAGGCATGCCCCACGCGCGCCCTGACGATGACGAACGACTTCGAAATCGCCAAGTACACCCGCGAGGACGACATCTACGAGAAGGGAGACCTGCTGGTCCCCCTCTCCGACGGCATGCTCGACACGCCCCACCCCATGGTCGAGGGCAAGAACGACATCGACTACTACCGCGGGGACGTCACCGGCCCCACCGCTGCCCAGGTCGACTGGGTCGCGGCCCGACGGCCTGACGATCCCTCCCTCAAGACGGTGCGAGTCGCGAAGGAGACACACTGATGAACCTGTCCAACGGTTGGCCCATGATGGGGTCAACGGGGGAGATCATCCTCTTCGCATGCACGGCCATTGTCATGGTCGCCTGCGCTTTGGGTGTCCTCTTCTTCAAGAAGGCCGCGCACTCGGTCATCTGCATGGTCGGCGTCATGCTCGGCCTGGCGGTCCTGTACATTGCGAACAACGCGCCCTTCCTGGGTGTCGCGCAGATCGTCGTGTACACCGGTGCGATTATGATGCTCTTCCTCTTCGTCATCATGCTGATCGGCATCGGCACCTCCGACGACTACGCCCGCCAGTCCCGCGGCGCGATCGTCGCGGCGGTCCTCGGTGGCCTCGGCCTGATCGTCATCGTCACGACGGCGATCCTCAAGGCGGCCCCCGCCACCTACGCGCCCAGCGACGTCGACCCCTACTCGAACCAGCCCGTCACCGACCTGGCGATCACACTGTTCCAGGAGCACTGGCTCAGTATGGAACTCGCGGGCGGCCTGCTGATCACCGCCGCGGTCGGCGCGATGCTGCTGACCCACTCCGACCGCCTCGGCCCGAAGGTTAACCAGGAGCAGACGGCTCGCAACAAGATGCGTGCATTCGCCGAAAAGGGCACTCGTATCGGCCAGCTGCCCGCCCCCGGCGTCTACGCTCAGTCGAACGCGGCCGACGTGCCTGCCATCTCCGGCGAGACCCTCGGCCCGGTCGAAGAATCCGTGCCTCGCGTCCTGCGCGTGCGCGGCCTCGCCCGCACGATCGGCGAGGTCACCCCCGAGGTCTCCGAGAAGCTCGCCCTCGCACGCCACGACGACAACACCGCCGTGGCCGTCGAGGAATCGCCCTTCACCATCGGGCGCACGCCCGACGTCCCGCGCTCCGGCTCCTTCGGGATGCCCGGCGCTGCCGCGCCCACCGGACTGGCCCAGCCTCGGGCTCGCAAGGCGCGCACCACCACCCCCACTGAGAAGAAGGAGGAGAGCAAGTGAGCCTCGCCTGGTACCTCATCCTCGCGGGTGTGCTGTTCGCCATCGGAGCGACCACGGTCCTCGTGCGCCGCAGCGCGGTCATCGCGCTCATGGGCGTCGAAATGATGCTCAACGCCGCGAACCTCGTCCTCGTGACGTTCTCGCGCATCAATTCCAACGTCGACGGAGAGATCATGGCATTCTTCGTCATGGTCGTCGCGGCCGCTGAAGTCGTCGTCGGCCTGTCGATCATCGTGTCCATCTATCGTTCGCGCTCGACCACGAGCGTGGACGATCTCAACCTGCTGAAGAACTGAAGGAGGACGTAACCCATGACCACCTTCCTTTCTGCGCAGGCGTCCGGCGCCGCCCAGACGGTCGCCGCCACCGGAGCCGCCTCTTACGCGTGGCTCCTCATCCTGATCCCGCTCGCCAGCGCAGGCCTGCTCCTGCTGCTCGGGCGCACTTCCGACAAGTGGGGCCACCTGCTGGCGACCCTCGCATCCTGGTCTACCTTCGTCATCGGTGCGGCCATCGCCGCCCAGATGTGGGGTGCCCCCGAGGACGCGCGCCGCTTCAGCGAGACCCTGTTTACTTGGATCCCCGCCGGTGACTTGACCGTGAACTTCGGTCTGCTCGTCGATCCGCTGTCCATCACCTTCGTCATCCTGGTGACCTTCGTCGGTTCGCTCATCCACGTGTACGCGATCGCCTACATGGAGCACGACGAGGCCCGCCGCCGTTTCTTCGCCTACCTGAACTTCTTCATCGCGGCGATGCTCACGCTGGTGCTGGCCGACTCCTACGCCGGTCTCTTCGCCGGCTGGGAGGGCGTGGGCCTGGCCTCGTACCTGCTCATCGGCTTCTGGAACCACGTCCCCGCCTACGCGGTGGCAGCCAAGAAGGCGTTCGTCATGAACCGTGTCGGCGACATGGGCATGCTGATCGCCATGATGGGGATGGTCGCCTCCTTCCAGTCGGTGTCCTTCTCCGAGGTCTCCGCTCGCGCAGGCTCGATCCCGACGGCCTCCGCCACGTTCATCGGATTCTTCCTGCTCGTGGCTGCCTGCGGTAAGTCCGCGCAGTTCCCGCTGCAGGCCTGGCTGGGCGACGCCATGGCCGGCCCGACCCCCGTCTCCGCGCTCATCCACGCGGCCACGATGGTCACCGCCGGCGTCTACCTGATCGTCCGCTCCGGCGCGGTCTTCGTCGCCGCCCCCGTCGCCGCTACCGCCGTCGCCATCATCGGCACGATCACGCTCCTCTTCGGCGCGATCGTCGGCTGTGCGAAGGACGACATGAAGAAGGTCCTCGCCGCTTCCACCATGAGCCAGATCGGCTACATGATGCTGGGCGCTGGCCTGGGTCCCATCGGCTGGGCGTTCGCGATCTTCCACCTCTTCACCCACGGCTTCTTCAAGGCCCTCATGTTCCTCGGTGCCGGTTCCGTCATGCACGGCATGGGCGACCAGGTCAACATGCGTCGCTTCGGTGCCCTGCGCGGCGCCATGAAGGTCACCTGGCTGACCTTCATGATGGGCTGGCTCGCCATCCTCGGCGTTCCGCCATTCTCCGGCTACTGGTCGAAGGACAAGATCATCGAGGCCGCCTTCAGCGCCCACACCTTCGGCGGGTCTGAGGCCACCTGGATCGGCTGGATCTACGGAACCACCGCCCTGGTCGGTGCCGGCGTCACCGCGTTCTACATGTCGCGCCTCTTCTTCATGACGTTCCACGGCAAGGCCCGCTGGACCACCGAGGCCGAAGGCTCCCCCGTGCACCCGCACGAGTCCGGTGCCCTCATGACGGTCCCCATGATCATCCTCGCCGTCGGCGCGGTCATCCTGGGTGCCGCCCTCTCCATCGGTAACACGTTCGTCAACTGGCTGGCCCCCTCCATCGGCCACCTCGAGCACGGACACCCCGTCATGAACGAATACGTCATCCAGGGGGCCACGCTCGTCCTCGTCATCATCGGCGCGCTCATCGCGTGGATGAAGTACGGTCGCGACGAGGTCCCCACCTCCGTCCCCGCAGGCAACGCCCTGACCGAGGCCGCACGCCGCGACCTCTACCAGGACACCGTCAACGAGACCCTGTTCATGATGCCCGCCAAGGGCCTCGTCACCGTCGCAACCGTCGGCGATGCGAGCGCCATCGACGGTGCGCTGAATGGCCTCGGTGCCGGTTCCCAGCTGCTCGGACGACTCGTTGGCGTCACCCAGAACGGCCTCGTGCGCACGTACGCCGCCTACATCCTGGGAGGCGTCATCCTCGCCCTGGTCATCGTCTTCGGATTCTGGCTCTAAGGGGTACACGACAATGGAAAGTGCAATGGTTGTTACTAACTTCCCGTGGCTGACCGTCCTCGTGGCCCTTCCGGCCGCGGGCGCGGCACTCCTCGGCTTCGTCCCGCCCCTGCGCCGGGCCGCCGGGCGCGTTATCGCCCTGGTGATCGCTCTCGTCGAGCTCGCCATCGGCGTCTACGCCGCCGTCACCGTCTTCGACTGGTCGGCCCCGGCCTCGTACCAGCTCTACGAGTCCCGCGCGTGGATCCCGCAGATCGGCGTCACCTGGTCCGTGGCCGTGACCTCCCTCGGCCTCGTCATGATCCTCCTGGCCCTCGCGCTCGTGCCGCTCGTGCTCATCGCCGGCTGGGACGAGAACGAGGACCGCGGCGCGTACCCCGCGCTGGTGCTCGCACTCCAGTCCTTCATGGTCCTGATCTTCGCGGCCTTCGACCTGGCGGTCTTCTACTTCGCCTTCGAGGCCATGCTGATCCCGCTGTACTTCATGATCGGACGCTACGGCGTCGGCGACGAAGCGGCGCGTCACAAGGCCGCCATGAAGTTCCTGCTGTACTCGCTGTTCGGTGGACTCATCATGCTCGGTGGCGTTCTGTTCATCTGGGCGCTCGGCTCCTCGACGCAGTCCAACACGGTCGCGTTCTTCCGCATGGACACGCTGGCCGCGCTGCTGCCGAACCTGTCGGCTTCCGTCCAAATGGTCGTCTTCGTGTCCTTCATGGTCGCCTTCGCGATCAAGGCCCCGATGGTCCCCGTCCACACCTGGCTGCCCGACACGGCCGCCGTCGCCCGTCCCGGCACGTCCGTGCTACTGGTCGGCGTGCTGGACAAGATCGGCACCTTCGGCATGATCACGATGTGCCTGCAGCTCACCCCCGGCGCTTCCGCGTCGGCCAAGTGGGCCATGTGCGTCCTCGCCGTTATCTCCATCCTGTGGGGCGGCCTGTCCGCCAACGGCCAGAACGACATCATGCGCCTCGTGTCCTACACGTCCGTGTCGCACTTCGGCTTCATGGTCCTGGGCATCTTCATCGGATCCGAGATCGCGCTGGTCGGTGCCATGTTCTACATGGTCGCCCACGGCGTCTCCATCGCAGCTATGTTCCTGCTCTCCGGCTGGCTCTCGAAGCGTGGCGGAACGCAGGACATGCGCGACTACGTCGGCATGCAGCGCGTCACCCCGGTCCTCGCCGGCCTGTGGCTCATGAGCGGACTCGCCTCCATCGCGCTGCCCGGCCTGTCCGGCTTCGTCCCCGAGTACCTCGTCCTCATGGGCACCTGGACGGTCTCCGGCCCGCTGGCGCTCTTCGCGGTCCTCGGCGTCGTCATCGCCGCAATGTACATCCTCATGCCCTACCAGCGCGTCTTCACCGGCGCGCCCGGCAAGGGCAAGGAGGACCTGGCGGACCTCGGGGCGCGCGAGCGCGGCGTCATGACGCCCCTCGTCGTCGCGATGCTCGTCCTTGGTATTTGGTCGGCGCCCCTCGTGAGCGCCCTGACCCCGGTTGCTCAAGACCTCGACCTGGCTAACTCGCAGGTTCCGGCCGCCGCTGAAGGGAGCGCACAGTGAACGTCCTACCTATGGCTAACTTCCAGGCCCCCGAGGTTCACTGGCTGAGCCTCGTGCCTATCCTCATCGTGCTGGGCGGCGCGGTCCTCGGCATCCTTGTCGAGGCCTTCGCCCCCGCGAAGGTACGCCGCTCCATGGTCATCGGCCTGTCGATCCTCGCCACGGCCGGCGCATGCGTCATGCTCGGCCTGCGCTGGGAACCCGTCCTCCTGACGCCAACCTCGCTCGGTGAGTACATCGAGGACCCGCTGACGGTCGCCGCCCAGTCGATCCTTGTCATCATCGGATTCATGGCCGTCCTGGTCATGGCTGACCACACCTCCGTCGGCGACGGAGCATTCGCCGGCCAGCCCTCCGACCGCCCCGACTCGGCCGCCGAGGAACTCACCGAGCGCAAGGGCTACCAGCGCTCCGAGATGTTCCCGCTGACCCTGTTCTCGCTGGGCGGCATGATGATCTTCCCGGCCGCAGATAACTTCGTGACCCTCTTCGTGGCTCTCGAAGTCATGTCGCTGCCGCTCTACATCATGGCCGCGACCGCACGCTACCGCCGCCAGCTGTCCTACGAGTCCGCGCTGAAGTACTTTGTGCTCGGTGCCTTCTCCTCGGGCTTCATGCTGATGGGGTCGGCGTTCCTCTTCGGCTTCGCCAACTCGCTGCGCATCTCGGCGCTCGGCCCGGCCATCGCCCAGAACACCAACATGGACTGGATGGTCCTCATCGGCGTCTTCTGCGTCATGGTCGGCCTCCTGTTCAAGGTCGGTGCCGCGCCCTTCCACGCCTGGACCCCCGACGTCTACACGGGTGCACCGACTCCGGTTACCGGCTTCATGGCCGCCGCTGTCAAGATTGCCGCCTTCGCTGCGATGCTCCGCTTCTACACGGCCGTCGCCGTGTACCTGCAGTGGGACCTCCTGGCTATCTTCGCGGGCGTCGCCGTCCTGACGATCATCGTCGGTACCTTCGCCGGCCTCGTGCAGGACAACGTCAAGCGCATGCTCGCCTACTCCTCGATCGCGCACGCCGGCTTCATCCTCATGGGCATCATCGCGATCCAGAAGGGCGGCACGGGCCATGTGTTGTTCTACACGCTCGGTTACGGCCTGGCGACGGTCGGTGCCTTCGGCGTGGTTGCGCTCGTGCGTGGCCGCGACGCCGACGGCAACGTCCTGGGTGAGGCCCCCAGCCTGCGCAAGTGGGCGGGTATCGGCCGCACCAACCCGTGGATCGCGGGCTCAATGCTGGTCTTCCTGCTGTCCTTCGCGGGCATCCCGCTGACCGGCGGTTTCATTGGAAAGTTCGTCATTTTCTCCGACGCGATCAAGGGCGGCCTCGCCTGGCTCGCGGTCGTCGGCCTCGTGGCCTCGGCGATTACGGCGTTCTACTACTTCCGCCTCGTGCGCGTCATGTTCTTTACTGAACCCTCGGAGGAGTCTGTCGTCGTGAAGTCGGAGGGGCTGTCCGCTCTGGCCATCGTGGCGTGCGCACTTGGAACCATCGCTCTCGGTGTGTTCCCGGGTCCCGTGTTGAGCCTGCTTGAAAAGATCGTCATACTGATTCCGTGAGCGCTCAAACACCCGATCTTCATGTTCCCGACCTCGAGTCCCGTATTACCCCGGGGCTCGAGGTCGTCGAGCGTCGTTTGCTCGACGCCGTCTCGTCGTCGCGCGACCTGACAGACGAGCTGACGCGTCACCTGGCCGTTGCGGGCGGCAAACGGATGCGTCCACTGCTGACCCTCGTGTGCGCTCAGCTCGGCGATCCCGAGCGCGCACTCAGCGACCGGGTCATCACGGCAGCCGCCGCGGTCGAACTGACGCACCTGGCGTCCCTGTACCACGACGATGTCATGGACTCCGCTCCCACGCGTCGCGGCGTGCCTTCGGCGCAGCGCCTATGGGGCAACAACCGCGCGATTCTCGCCGGCGACATCCTGTTCGCCCGCGCGTCGCTACTGGTCGCTTCCCTGGGACCCGAGATCGTCGCCCACCACGCGCGCACGTTTGAGCGTCTATGCGAGGGCCAGCTCAACGAGACCTTCGGCCCCACAGACGACACGGATCGCGTCGACTTCTACCTGCAGGTTCTCGCGGACAAGACCGGCTCGCTGGTTTCTACTGCCGCCTCCTTCGGTGCGCTGCTGTCCGGGGCCGGTTCCCTGATGGGTGGCATCGTTGCCGACTTCGGCGAAAAGGTGGGCGTTGCCTTCCAGATTGCCGACGACGTGCTGGACCTGGCATCTTCTGGCCAGCAGTCCGGCAAAACGCCCGGCACCGATCTGCGCGAGGGCGTCGACACGCTCCCCGTCCTCCTGCTGCGCCGCCGCGAGGCCACCGGCACGATCGACGAGGCCGGCTTGCAGATCCTGCGCGACCTGGACGGCGACCTATCCTCCGACGAGGCCCTCGCCTCGGTCGTGGAACGCCTGTGCGCCCACGACGTGCTCGATGAGACGCGCGAACTCGCGCGCACCTGGGCCAACGACGCTATCGCAGCGCTCGCACCGCTGCCCAAGGGCGAGGTCAAGACCGCGCTCGAAGCATTCGCCACCCTCATGGTGGACCGCCTGGTCTGACTGTTTCACGAGACCGGGGTCCCCTGCGCTGTATGGCGCGGCGGGCCCCGGCCTCGTTGTATGCGCGTGTTCTGCGTGTTGGTGCCTGGGGGCGGCGGCCCGCCCGCTCGGCCCGCCCACTCGGCGTCCGCGCCGCGAGCTGCCTGCTCGGCGTCTGCGCCGCGAGCCGCCCGCTAGGCCCGCCTGCTTGCCGTCCGCTCCGTGAGCTGCCTGCTTGCCGTCCGCGGAGCTTGTGTTCTCTTGCTTGTCTGCGTGTTGGTGCCTGGGGGCGGCGGCCCGCCCGCTCGCCGTCCGCGCCGCGAGCTTCGCTCGGCGCGTCGTCTCGAAGCCCGGCCAGGCCCTGCCGCCGCCCCCAGGCACCAGAGCCAAGCCTTGTGGGTCTTTCGGTGTCCTCCATTCGGGCAACTCCGTGTTTTTGCTTGTTACTGATGGGGCTGTGCACCCCATCAGTAGGCATTGCACCCTCTCTGATCGGGTGCAATGCTCCTTAACGGGTGCATGGCTTCTCGCCTTGTTCCGGTCTGGGGCGGATCGTGCGTAGGGGAGAACCCGCAACTGAGCAGGGTGCACCGACCCGCCACGGCCTCGTGATCGGGAGCGACGCGCCGAGGGCTGTGTTTGCCGTCTCAGCTTAGGTTCCCCTTGGCCTTTGGGCGCTAGACTTGGTGCCCAGGTGCGCGCACTCGCGCGCGGTCACGAAGAAGGAGAACTCGCTTGGCACCGCTCAACGTTGCCGTCATCGGCGCCGGTCCCGCTGGCATCTACGCGTCGGACATTCTGTCGAAGTCGGGACTCGAGGTGAATATCGACCTGTTTGAGCGGCTTCCCGCGCCGTACGGCCTCGTGCGCTACGGTGTGGCCCCCGACCATCCGCGCATCAAGCAGATCATCGTCGCCCTCTACAAGATCCTCCAGCGCGGCGACATCCGCCTGCTCGGCAACGTCGAGGTCGGCCGCGACGTCACCATCGACGACCTGCGCGACCACTACGACGCGATCATCATCGCAACCGGTGCGGATCGCGACCACCCGCTCGACATCCCCGGCGTCGACCTGCCCGAGTCCTACGGTGCCGCCGACTTCGTGTCCTGGTACGACGGCAACCCGGACTACCCGCGCACGTGGCCGCTGAAGGCCCGCGAGATCGCGGTCCTCGGCGTCGGCAACGTGGCGCTGGACGTCTCGCGCGTGCTGGCTAAGCATGCCGAGGACATGCTCAAGACCGAGGTCCCCGCCAACGTCGCCGAGGCCCTGGCCGAAAACCCGATCACCGACGTGCACGTGTTCGGCCGCCGAGGCCCCGCGCAGGTCAAGTTCACGCCGCTGGAGCTGCGCGAGCTGGGCAAGGTGCCGGACGTCGACGTCATTGTTTCGGAAGAGGACTTCGACTTCGATGAGGGGTCGGAGGAGGCGCTGCGCGCGTCGAACCAGCAGCGTCAGGTCGTCAAGACCCTGACCTCCTACGCGATGGTCGACCCCGAGGAGCACACGGCCTCGCGTCGCATTCACATTCACCTGTTCCAGTCCCCGGTTGAGATCGTCGCCGACGAGAACGGCCACGTGAAGGCCCTGCGCACTGAACGCACCGCCCTGAACGGTGATGGAACCGTGTCGGGTACGGGCGTCATCACGACGTGGCCCGTACAGGCCGTGTACCGCGCGGTGGGCTACTACTCGTCGCCGATCCCGGGCCTGCCCTTCGATGAGCGCGCCGGCGTCGTGCCCAACGTCGAGGGCCGCGTCATCGAGGGTGACACCACGAAGGACGAGTCCGTCCCCGTTATCCCTGGCGTGTATGCGACCGGCTGGATTAAACGTGGCCCCGTCGGCCTCATCGGCTCCACCAAGTCCGATGCTCAGCAGACGATCACGCACCTCGTGGAGGATGCCTCGGAGGGGCGTCTGCACGCGAATACCGCCGAGGTCGGTCACGAGGCCATGGTGGCGCTCCTGGAGTCCCGTGGCGTCGAGTTCACGACCTGGGAAGGTTGGGAGCTGCTGGATGCGTACGAGCAGGCCCTCGGCGAGGGCTACGGCGAGCTTCCGGGCGGTCGCGGCACGCGCGAGCGCGTCAAGGTCGTGTCCCGTCGTGCGATGACCGACATCTCGCGCGGTGCCGAGGTGGATGCTGCCTCCGCCGACCTGATCGGCGAGATGGGCGAGATGGGCGTGCCCACCGCCCCTGAGCGCTTCGATGACTACACGGGTCCGGGGCGTCGCAACTGAGATTGTCATCTCCCCAATTGTGACGAGGCCGTGGCTGGGTTTTCCGGCTGCCGCCTCGTCGCACCCTGCTGGTTGTCGTACACATTCTTACCGGTGACTCGGGTGTTTTTCAGGGCGTTCCCAGGTAACCTCTTTAGTATCACGAGCATGGTGCACCGCAACTATCACAATGGCCTCAAGACGACCCTCCTGCTGGGCGGCATGTGGGCGTTGTTGGTGTGCATTGGCGCGCTCGTGGCGCGGGGGACGGGGCAGGCTATGTGGATCCTCTTGTTCGCGGGGATCGGACTCGCGCAGACCGCCTATTCGTACTGGAACTCTGCGTCGCTGGCGCTGCGCTCGATGAATGCGTACCCGGTCTCCGAACTTGAACGGCCAGAACTTTACGCTATCGTGCGTGAACTCGCCGAACGCGCTGGCCAGCCGATGCCCCTCATCTGGGTTGCCCCGACCATGACACCTAACGCGTTCGCGACGGGCCGCGACCCGAACCACGCGGCCGTGTGCTGCACTGAGGGTATCCTCGCGATCCTCAACGAGCGCGAGCTGCGCGGCGTCCTCGGGCATGAGCTTATGCATGTCTACAACCGCGATATCCTCACGTCGTCCGTTGCCGCAGCCATGGGTGGCCTCATTACGTCGGTCGCGCAGTTCCTCATGTTCTTCGGTGCCATGAATCGACGCGACGAGGAAGGCGGATCGGGGATCTTTGGGGTCCTCGGGATCCTTGCTATGAGCATCCTGGCTCCGATTGCCTCGACACTTATCCAGTTCTCCATTTCTCGCACCCGTGAATTCGACGCTGACGAGGACGGGGCGGAGCTTACGCAGGATCCGCTGGCCCTCGCGTCCGCGCTGCGTAAGCTTGAGATGACGACCGACCGGCGCCCCATGGCCGACACACCCGGCACGCGCAACGTTGCCGCCATGATGATTGCAAACCCCTTCCGCGGCGAGTCCCTGGCTCGCCTTTTCTCCACGCACCCCCCGATGGGCCAACGCATCGCGCGCCTGGAGAAGATCGCGGGCTACTGAGATCGTTGATTGTAGGCCTGACCCGTTACCCGATAGATCCTGCGGTGCCCTTCGGGTTTGGGCCTCGGGTGTCCTCCGTGCAGCCGATTCGTGGTACGTGAGATCGGCAATAAAAAGCGGGGCGACTCGGAGGAGTCGCCCCGCCGCGCAGCCTGTCAGGGGGTCGCGCTCGGGAAGGGTGAGATGTGATCAACGGTAGTTTACGAACTGGAGTGCGACGTCCAGCTCCTCGCCCTTGGGACCTTTGAGCAGGGCGATGACGGCCTGCAGGTCGTCGCGCGACTTCGAAGAAACGCGAAGTTCGTCACCCTGGATCTGTGCCTTGACGCCCTTTGGGCCTTCTTCGCGGATCAGCTTCGAGATCTTCTTCGCCGTGTCTTGGGGGATGCCCTCCTTGAGGGGGCAGGCCAACTTGAAGAGCTTGCCGGAGGCCTTGGGCTTGCGGTCCTTGTAGTCCAGAACCTTCAGGGAGAGGCCGCGGCGGATGAGTTTGGACTGAAGAACGTCGAGGATTGCCATGACGCGGGACGCGGAGTTGGCTTCCATTGAGATCGTGTCACCGCTCAGGGTGATAGCGGCGTCCACGCCGCGGAAGTCGTAGCGGTTGGCGATCTCCTTAGCAGTCTGGTTAACGGCGTTGTCGACCTCCTGGCGGTCGAGCTTGGAAACAACGTCGAAGGAGGAGTCGGCCATGAGGGGCACCTTTCGTTGAAATTCTGCCAATCAAAGTTTCGATTGGCGCTCGGGTCTATTTTAATGCTATTCTTTCACGGCACCGCGAGAGCGGCGCAAAGGCAGGTTACCAAAGCGGCCAAATGGATCTGACTGTAAATCAGACGCTTCGTGCTTCGGGGGTTCGAATCCCTCACCTGCCACCACTCGCTGGTTTCAGTGAGTAACGCCTGTGAGGCGCTTCTCAGGTTTCTGGTTTGCTTCGGCAGCTGGAGATAGGATACGCTTCTCGGCGTTGCCCCGATAGCTCAGTAGGCAGAGCGTCTCCATGGTAAGGAGAAGGTCAAGGGTTCGATTCCCTTTCGGGGCTCCGGTCGCGGATTTTTCCGCTTCCGGCGGCGGGGTAGCTCAGCTGGTCAGAGCGCACGACTCATAATCGTGAGGTCGCGGGTTCGAGCCCCGCCCCCGCTACCAACTCTTTATTCGACAGGTCGCTTGAGCGACGAAACAAAGCGAGGGAAACAACCGTGGCAAGCAAGTCTCAGGACGTTCGCCCCAAGATCACTCTGGCCTGCTCGGAGTGCAAGGAGCGCAACTACATCACCAAGAAGAACCGTCGTAACACGCCGGATCGTCTCGAGCTGGCGAAGTACTGCCCGCGCTGCCACAAGTCGACGGCGCACCGCGAGACCCGCTGACGGTTTCCCTAAGAACCCCGAGGAACGACAAGTTCCCCGGGGTTTTCTCTATATCCGCTACGAGGTCTTACTATGTGTTGTGCGCCACTCATGTAAGCTGGGCGAATGACTGAGACCTATGGCGTATCCGTTCAGGTACATGTTCGCCAGATCGTCGCGCCAATCGGCGCGGGTGAGGCGCGAATTCCGGCCTTGGTGAGGCTTCCGGATGAGCGCCTCTTTCTCTTTTATGACGAGCGCCCCGCCCCGGCCTCGGGCACGGGAGCCGACTTCAACGGGCTGACCATGGCCTCGGACCTGCCAAACCCGAACCAGATCCGCTGGATGGAGCGCAACACGCGCGGCGAGTGGTCAGATCCGCATCCTCTGCCGGAGGGGGCACCTCCGGTGTCCTCGGACGCCTGTGTCGGCGTCGATGAGGACGGGGTGATGCACCTGGCGTTCGCGTCGAGTGAGGGAGCTGTCGGCTACATGGACTCGCGCGCGGACGGGGAGCGACTGCGCGCATGGTGGGCGTGGGGGAGTGGTCCCGGGGGTCTAGCCTTCGTGGATATGACGGATGCGCTGTACGAGGCCACGGGCGCGGATGCGCTGTTCGCGACGTCGGGCTCGACTGCGAGTGTCGACGGCGCGGTTGCCATGCCCTACGTGGTACGCGTGGGGGAGCGGACTCATGTGCAGGTTGTCTACGCGCGGGGCGGGCGCATCGTGAGCCTCGCTGACCCCCTCGCGGGGCCGGACGGGATCCTCCTGGATGAGACGTCCGTGACGGTCTGGGATGGTCGCGTCGTCGCGAACTGTCGCCTGCAGGGCTTTGAGGGGCGCGGTTCGGGCGCGCGCTACCGGGCGTGGGGCGATGGGCAGCGCTGGGAGGATGGGTGCCTCTGGGAGCTGGAGGATCCCGGCTGCAATGCCTGCACGTCGCAGAGTATCTTCGTGCATCCGCATGCTCGCGACGCGCGCTCCGATGGTCTGCTTGCGCAGCTTTCTGCGCCGTGGGAGGGGCCGATCCGCTTGCGTCGGCTCGTGTCGATGGGGCGTGGCTCCTTCGGCTATAGCGACATCAGCGACTATGGATACGAGGTCGTGGTGGTCTTCGAGCGGGAGCGCGGCCTATGGGCGGCGTCGTGTTTCCCAGAGCGATGGTAGGTGACGTTCCCGGCGCGCGTTGTCGTCGTCGAGCGCGCCGGGACTGCTGTCAGCGGCCTTCGATGATGGCCATGAGGGGTTCGTAGTGTGCGTCGACGGCTGCGGCGTACGCCTCCACGTCCCCGGCCTCGCACGCGCGCAGGATCGCGGCGTGCGCCTCGGCGGTGTCCTCCATCTCCTGGCGCGAGGCAATGGCCAGTTGAGGGGTCACGCTCTGGTGGACCAGCCACATGGCAGCGACGAGCTGGTGCATGAGCGGGTTCTTCAGGTAGGCGAGCAGCCCCGAGTGGAACGCGATGTCCTGGTCCAGGTAGGTGCCACCGGTGTGCGCGTGGTCGGTCATCGTGTTGACGAGTTCCCACAGCTGCGGGTTGCTCGTGCCCTTCATGGCGCGGGTGAGCGGCAGGGCGATGCCAAGGTCGAGGGCGTGGCGGGTTTCGACGATCGAGTGCAGCGATTGCACGCCGTTGATGTCGTCAAGGGCCGCTCGTAGAATCAGGGTTTCGACCAGTGGCTGCAGGGACATGTCTCCGACGTAGGATCCCGATCCTTGGCGCACCGTGACGATGTCGAGGGCCTGTAGTTTACGCAGGGCTTCGCGCACGGAGGAGCGCGAGACTCCGAGGTCGGCGCACAGTGCTGACTCGGTGGGTAGGCGGTCTCCGGGGTGCAGGCCGTGGCGCAGAATGTAGGATTTGATAGCGTCCATCGTTACTGAGGATCGCGTATCGATGTGCGCTGGTCCAGTGCGGTTTGAGTCTGTGGATCCAGGTGCTTGTGCTGTAATCTCTTGCACAGATTTGTCTGACAACATAAACTAAGTATAGCGAGCGGAACAAAAAAGGTCCGCACGTTCCATTTCTCGAAGATGAGGAGCGAGAGCATGCGAATGCGTAAACACTTCGCGACCGGCGCGGCGCTGGCCGCAGCGGCTGCACTGGTCCTGACCGCGTGCGGTGGTGGCGGATCGACCGGCAGCGCTGGGGGCACAAACGATACTCTGACCGCTGGCGTTGCCTACGAGACCACCGACTACGGGCCGATCACTACCTCGGCGCTCGGCATGGGCACGAACTGGCAGGTCCTCGAGGGCCTGTACCGGTTCAATATGGCCGACTACTCCGTCAGCCCCGCGCTGGCCGCCGGTGACCCCGTGAAGGTTTCCGACACCGAGTACGAGGTCAGCCTGCGTGACGGAGCGAAGTTCTCCGACGGCACCGACGTGACAGCCGCGGACTTCGTCGCCTCCTACGAACGCGCGACGTCCGAGAAGTCCATCTACCGTCAGTTCTTCACCTTCGTTGACTCCGTCGAAGCCAAGGACGACAAGACCATCACGATCACGCTGAAGCACCCCTTCACGAACCTGAAGGAGCGTTTCGTCAACGTTCGCGTTGTTCCCGCATCCATGGGTGAGGACGCGCTGAAGGCCAAGCCTGTCGGTACCGGTCCTTACAAGTATGAGAGCATCACGGCGACCGAGGTTACCGTGGTTCCCAACGAGTACTACAACGGCAACGAACCTGCCAAGGCCCCGACCCTCAAGTGGCAGTCCCTCAAGGATGACTCTGCCCGTCTGGCCGCCGCCGTTGGCGGTACCGTCGACATCATGGAGGCCGTCCCCGCGTCCGCCCAGGATCAGCTCAAGGCTGCCGGCTGGAACGTCGAGTCCAAGCCCGGCTACGGCAACCCCTTCCTGATGTTCAACACGCAGGAAGCACCCTTCGACAAGCCCGAGGTGCGTCGCGCATTCGTGAAGGCCGTCGACAAGCAGAAGCTGATCAGCTCCGCACTGGAAGGACAGGCCGTTGAAGCGACCTCCTTCCTGCCCGAGGCCAACCCGGCGTACAAGAAGCCCGCGACCGACCTGTCCTACGACAAGGACGCCGCCACCAAGCTCCTGAGTGACGCTGGCGTCACCGACCTCGAGATCAACCTGGTGACGACGGATCACCCGTGGATCCTCGCCCTGGTTCCCCAGATCAAGTCGGACTTCGAAGCCCTCGGCGTGAAGGTCAACCACACGCAGATGGCCTCCTCCGACATGTACGCCAACGTCACCGACGTTGACGACCCGTCCTACGACATCGTCCTGGCCCCCGGCGACCCCTCGGTCTTCGGCACCGACCCCGGCATCATCATCTCCTGGTGGAACGGCGACAACGTCTGGACGAAGAGGCGTGACGGCTGGCAGACCTCTGACCCCGAGTCCTTCAACCAGCTGCAGACGCTCATCTCGGAAGCTGGCGAACTCGACGGCGACGATGCCAAGGCCAAGTGGGGCGAAGCCCAGGATCTGCTTGCCGAGAAGACCGTCATCTTCCCGCTCGTGTTCCGCAACATGATCACCGGCTCCAACCCCGCCAGGGTGGAGGGATTCCAGGCGATCTCCTCCACCGGCCTGCAGCTGCTCGGTGTGAGTGCAAAGTAAGTCCCGCTGGGACTGATGAGGAAGGAGGGGTGGAGCGCCCTCCCTGAGGCAGACGCCACAGTAGGGCGCCACCCCTCCTTTCCTATTGTCAAAATCCGTTGAAAATGGAGGTCTAGCAGTGAATAACCTTCTGCGACTCATCGGACGACGACTAGTGGCCCTGCCGATCATGGTGGTCGGCGTGTCCTTCCTCGTCTTCTTCATCATGTCGCTGTCTCCTATCGACCCGGCCTACTCGGCACTGGGTGAGACGGCGACTCCCGAAGCCCTCGAAGAGTACC